>Ga0209367_1006194_pt1 | contig 16591 bp, 15 predicted proteins | sample WorMetLIZISLAND2_FD_187412 | JGI IMG/M metagenome (GOLD analysis project Ga0209367, IMG submission 187412) | Marine gutless worms symbiont microbial communities from Max Planck institute for Marine Microbiology, Germany - Olavius geniculatus... ... | reverse complement strand
GTGGTGTGCCGATTCCGTAACCCTTCGAGTCGAGATTAGCGCCGATTTTCATCGTATTACACGGCTTGCGCTGATTGTAATAGTCGTTCATCGTCGACTCCAGCAGGAACGCGTAGCCCTGTATAGCGTCAGTGATGATGAGCATGATGATGATGATGAGCGAATGCAGGCTACTTTAACTTAGCTTGGCATTCATGAGTCCTAAAACTGCAAGAACACACGTGTAACAGTAACAGCGACGTCGCGTAATCGTCAGTGCAATGAAACGTTGTTAGTTAGAACAGCTGTAAAATGCTCGCTCAGACTTGCAGTGCTCAGCGAGGCAGGAACGCGTAGCGACTGTCCTATGCGGTACATGAAGGCGTAGGCCTAATTCTAGAGTAAGTATAGCTTTTGCTGAGAGGAACGCGTAGCGTCCCTTGGAGCTGCGCACACGGTCGACGCCCTGCTCCGTGGTGGAGACAAAAACACTAGGTCTGGTGTCCGTCATGAACCGCCACATACGCTCGTAGGTGGAAATCTTTGAGCTCTTCCCACATAACCACACACACTGTGACACTATACCAGTCCAAAGACGACGTGACCTTGGGGACAGGGAAGAGGTTTATAATTGTCCCCTAAATTTTGTCGGAAAACTTTATTGTCGCAAAATTTCCTCCTAAAATGCAAAATTTGGAACTGAAAACCCTCATTTTAGGAGCTCTGAGATCAAGATCGAAATTTTAAGCACTTTGTTCAAAATTTGCAGTGTCCGTCGAAAAATTGCAACTTCCTGCTTTGCCTAATTTTTAACCCACGAGATGCTGCACTAGTGAATAATGATCTAGGCCCACGCGATATCGGACTGGTAACTTTTAGGTTGAAAGTTGTAGCATGTATCCCACCCAGCGTCATCGTGCGTTGAAAAAAGTATAGGCGGGGCAGAAATTTGGAATTTTTTGACAGACACTGCAAATCTCCGATGGCGAAGATAATAGATAATTAAAATGTCGATGTAATTTCTGAATTTTTCCAAAATGAGGGCTTTTTAGCGAAATTTTGCATTTTGGACAACAATTTTCCTACAAAAAAACAACAAAACATTTTCCAACAGTTTTTCGACAGTCAGATATCTAGGGGGCAATTACACTCTGCTTCTGTGATGTACCTATACATTATTTTCCAAACGTATATATCGTGACGATTCATTTAGTCTATCAGAAATAAATAGAGCGTACAAATTGTGAGTAAACGCTATTTTAAGTTACTTAATATCCGGAATTATTAACGGTGAAAAAGAGACGTGATGTGGCACGTACGGCGAAGAACTGTTTGGTGGATCCTCCGTCGAGAGTGCCGTAGTGAATGTGCGACTGTTTGGACAAATCATCGGCTGACTCGATGGGCGTCAACATGCGCTCCACGGTGAGGAACGCCGCCAGGTTTGCCGTGTACGATGAGATGATTATGAGAGTGAAGAACCACCAAGCCGAGCCGACTATTCGCCCAGACACCGACCTATAGACGTGTATAGTACACAAATAGCCGCAAGTCGATCTTTAGCAATCATGCACTGTGAAAACATCTGCGCTCTTTTACCCTGCCTTGATTCTTCTTCTTTTTTACTTTACTCCCTTTTCTTTTATTCTTTTTCATATTTTATACTGTATTTTTTTCAACCCTCAGATCCCTTTTTGTACCTTTTCCATTTTTTTTTCTCGTTGTCTCTTGCTTCCCCTCAAATACAGCTACAGTCTACTGCAGCCACAGAGACTGCCACGGAGTCTAAGGATTACTGCAAACTTCTGAGAAAAAAAAACATACCCTATACATGCATCATTGTACAAGTGACAAAAAGTGCAAAGTTTAAATCTTAAAATGTATTGAACGCATTTTCGAATATTTTGGGGGTCAAAAGTTAAAAATAACTTGACACTTTCTGTCACTTGCACTACGACGCAAAAAGTATTTTTACCGATCGGTTCGGTATGGCGATTAGCATGAACATTTCGCCAGATGGGGAGATATAAAACTGGCTCAGACTATTAAAGCAAAAATTCGGGAATCAAATGCCCGGGTAGGGGATTAAAGGGTGTTTGCTCACAAGCTTTTGACTGAGGCGATTTGCGTCATGAAGTAGGTGCTTGTATATCAGCCAGGCAGGCAGGCAACGCGTGGGCACGATGTCGGCTTAACGTGATAGCTCATCAAATATTGACGACAAATCACACGCAAAATGCACGCCTGACACTCTTGCTAAGTGCGCGTTAATCGCTCAGTATAGTGGGCTCACCCCACCGTACACTGCGATATGCCGGCTGCTACTTTATAGCGCCCGTACGTCAACAGCGTGTCAGTATGTATCGCTAACAGCTTGAACGTAATCAATCATTCACACGCGCATCAGCGTACAGCATCATCACACTCTAAAGCCGCATACAAAGCGACGTAACTAAACTGAACTTAACTAACATGGTATAGTTATAGCGTGTTTACACGATCGAGCAAACATCGAGCAGCTAGCTCAACGTTCTATGGTAATTAGCATGCTAATTAGGAGGGCGGGCGGGCTGTAATTGGAAAGCCTATATATCACGTGATCAGCTATGGGCTAATAGCCTAAGCCTAGGCCTACATTTGAGCCAGGGGCGGGGTTCCAATAGGTCTGCTTAGCCAGCTCGATGTTTGCTCGCTGTTTGCTCGATCGTGTAAACACGCTATAACTATACCATGTCAGTTAAGTTCAGTTTAGTTACGTCGCTTTGTATGCGGCTTTAGAGTATTATTGACGAACCAACGCGCAAGCAGTAATGCATTACAGTAGGCACCGTCTAACGGAGTCGGTGACTACGTGACCACGCGTCAACCAATGACTAATGGTTCACCTTGCTTGACCGTTGGTCAGTTCGTCAATAACAGTCCAGACGTGTCAGTCCAGCTCAGTTTAGGTCGATTTAGTTCAGTCACTTTGCTCTGTAAGCGCCTTACTACTGCATGTGCCCGCACGTCTAAACCACGAGCTTGCTTCGCTCTGGCAACAACTTCGGCCTTTATATTCATCGTCTTCACACTGTGCTAGTTGCCTACATCGTTCTGTTACACTCATAATATCACCCATAGCAACCACTGACGCCGGGCCCAAACCTGCAGTTACAATTTCCCCAACTTCAAACGTACACTTTCCGACCTAACCACTAAGTCAAGCTGCATTCAGGCAGACAAAGAAAGAGAGATAGTGAAAAATAGAAATAAAGATGTGTACCTGGGCGACAGGTCACAGCCCTGTCTCATGAACGCACCTAGCGCAAACCACAAACTGTTGAGCATTGTGAAGTCATTGATGTAGCTGAGCCCTGCCATTCGGTTCTCAATCTGCCACTCGTACGGACTAAACCTGCTCACGAGGAACAGCACGACGCTCACTGCCATGAAACACACACTGAGCCTGGCCGTCCCTCCTGGGAACACTCACCCTGGTCTTCCCTTCCAGCAATACTCAGTTCGGATATTCCTCTAGCACAGCGCAACTTGACCGTCTTTCCAGGGACCACTCAGCTTGGCCATCCTTCACGGGAACACTCAGCCTGGCCATTCATGAAAGGACCGCTAAGCCAGGCCGTTATTCCCGAGACAACTCGGCCTGGCCATCCCTGCCAGGAACAGAACGACGCTGACAGCCATGTATGAGATGACGATGCAGAGCCAGACGTGAGAGTCGAGCGGATCCATGAACGAAAATACACCCGGCTTCTGTTTGTCGGGTTTCTTGATCATGATGCTGATACCGAGCTGCATGAACGGCTTGCTGAAGTCGATGACGCGTTCTCGCACTGACGTTATCGTCAACGGAGCGATAGCCAGGTCCGCCTCCTGTCATACGCATACCAATACAACATCATCATTTAATTCACGCAGCAGCGCCTTATCTCATCTTCGTTAATTTTCGACTAAACGACGCGAAAAATGTCGTCCAAACATGCAAAATTTGTGGGTGACAAAATTAAAAGCAAAATTAAAATTAAAGCACCCATAATCTTTTCTATCCGGAAATTGCAACTTCCTGCCTCGCTCACTTTTGTAACGCACGACACCGCGGCTGTGAAGGCGACAAATCTATCTAGTGTCCAGCACACAGTATAGAGAAAAGTGAAAAGATTACGGTATCCTGAGCTGTTTAATAAACGCGTCTAGAAAGCGTCAGAAATAAACTAAACGAAAGTTACTGAATTACTGCTCTTCAGTTTAGTTTGTCGGTCGCATTGTACACGCGTTGCACAAGTACACAGTGTAGACCATATATGTAAAAACGTTTTTTACGTTTTTTATTTTTGCCACGTTTTTTACGTTTTTAACGTTTTTTATCTTGCTCAACGTTTTTTAATTTAAAAAAAACGTGCATCGAAAATCCCATCAACGGCTTTGAGAAGCATTTCTGAAACTACAGAAACGAATTAATAAGTCATAGTGATGTAGTTTATTTAGTTAGTCCAAATATAATTATAAAATAAATTTTTCAACTACTATATTTGGTTAATTTAATGCTATGGTTTTATGACCACACGGTTGATTTGAGCTCTTGAGTTTTCTGATTATTTTACTTTTGGCTCTTCCATTACCCGTTGTCATTCACTCAAGCTGATGAAACAGGCTAGCCGTGTTAACAGCCGTGCGTTTAGCTTTGCTGATGTTTGGAACAGTTTAGATAGTGATATTGTCTTGGCGCCATCATTGCATGTCTTTAAAAATAGAATAACGAACTTGATTTTATAAATTGTATGTGTAGCATGTAACTTGTTAGGGATGGTGTAAGATGTCAGATTTCTTCTGACCTTCCGTTCCTTTAACAGTATTTGCTGCTGTTAATAAAACTATTTTGATTTGATTTGATTTGAACGTCTTTTATTCAACGTTTTAAAACGTTTTTCTATTCTTCTCACGTTACCTTTTTGAAGTTTTTAAAATTTTTTTTCTGGAACGTTTTTTTTACATCTATGGTGTAGATTCTACAGGTATATAAGACAGTATCTGACCTGTCGAGTTAACTCGCCAACCATTCCGTTCCAGCTGCCGTTGTCCATGCGAGCACCGTACTTGCTGTCTGCCACTAGTCGGAACTGGTAGCTAGCAAACAAACAATGTTTGCTGTGTTGATGCGTCAAGTACACATCGTATCTGAGTATTGCAAATCATTGTTGTAATGTAACCGAGTCTTGGCGGCATTGTGAACTCACTGATAATGTAACTCACTTGATGTAGTCGGAACTGGTAGCGGAACTGTAACATCACTTCACCACAGTCAAGACGCAGTTACATCCATGACTTTACAATGCTGTAAAGACTGAGTTAGGACATCGAAATGGTAGCGGAACGGCAGCTTGTCTGCCAGAATGTCGGCCAAGTCGGCGCAGTAACCTTCAAACCTGGCATTGCTTCCACCTCGGCCGCTCAGCGTGTCTTCTGTCCGATACATGAGATACGGCGGCGACTACGCATCAACACACCAAACAGTCATTTACGGCTGCAGAAAGTGACGTAATCTACCATTTCATTAGAAGTAAAACTAGTTTTTAGTGTTAGCTTGGGTTCTTTTAGATGCTTTGCAAAGATTACGTTAAACCGTTCTATTTATTTTCTGCTAATGTTGTAATAGCTTACAGCTATTAAAGTCAAAACTCGAAAAGTATCCCGGTGTTGGTGGATTTTCTTGTTTTAAACAGCAAAATGATAAAATAATGTGTGACGTGCGAGCATGCAGTGAACTGACAATAATGGTAGTGACGACGCGTGTTGTGTTGACGTCGACGTGGTCACGTGGTGTGGTGACGTCAGCGTCACGGTGTCGTATGACTCGCAGTCCGTTTGTCTCATTCCACTCGGCGATCTGCACACACAGACAAACAGACAGACAGACAGTTAAACAAATTTGCAAAATATGAAAAAGCCGGACATGAAATTGACGGACATGAAAATGGAAAACATGTTTAAAGCGACAGAATAGGCCTAGATTGAGCAGATTTCGATGTAGCGTTCACTTTTTGAATTAGAATAATGTCCAAAATCAAAGCTCAGTTGACGTAATTACTTGATATTTCTAAGTTGTGTTTTTGTAGTCGGATATGTATTTCAATTATCCTGCACAACTTACCTTGCTGCTGTGACTTATGTTCGGCGATTGTTTTAAAATAAATTGCGCACTGCATTATAATGTAATCTATTTTCAAACGATATATTTTTGTCCTCCAATTTCATGTTCTGCATTTTCAGTCAACCTCTGGATTCAACAACGTTATACGCCGTTTACACGAAGAAGTTCAGCTGACTTGAGTGCCTAGACGAGCATCATAAATGTTTGCAGTATTACATCGTTTTTAAACGGGGTAATATTATAGCCAGCTCGTCAAGCCAGCGCGCTGAGCCAAACTACAAACTAATATCCCGTTTACACGACCAAGAAAACGTCGAGCAAACATCGAGCAAATATAAAGCATGCATAAAGCATAGCCTACATGAAGGAAACATCAAGCAAAGATCGAGCAGACATCGAGCTGGTTCGACCACCTAACTAAAGCCAGCTTGTCGAGCCAGCTTTATCGTGTGAACGGAATATAACCCATGTACGACAAACCTCTGTATACACATAATAGGAACCGGCGGTGCAAGTAGTTGTAATTTTCTAACAGAATTCCGTCAAATAGCTACAAATCTCAGACAGCAAAAATTATGAGTGCTAAAAATTTTAATTTTGTCTTTATGTGCCCCTTAAGTGAAGGTTGTAGCTCCAAATTAAACATTTTTGGACGAAATGTTTTCAACAGAAAGATTTTCCAACCATTTTTGATAGCCAAAATTTACAAAAAAAAACAATTGCTTTTCCAGTCTCTAATTTCCCCTTTCCCGTTACGATGCTACTGCCTCTACAATAAAACCCACGACAAAGCCGCCATAAATGGACGTACTTTGATGACGTCATTGTCAACACTTTGCTCCAGAACGCTCAGCAAAAAGTTGGTGCGATGACCTTCATCATTGAACTCAACGTGACCTGTGTGACCTTTAAACTTCACCTGCGCACGAACAGTCACGTTTGTTACGGCCAATTCACACCTTCGACGCCGACGCCGCTCATCTCAATTCAACTATTGAGTTGAGTTGCGTCGGCGTCGTGGGTGTGACTGTAAATCAAAACACATTTTAAGCTCGTAAAGCACAGACAGTTCAACAAGCACAAAATGTGCGTCTTATTTGCTTTCACATTAACATTGACATTGACATTGCTCACTTATAAAAACGTCTGCATATTAAGGTGTTTACAAGATCGAGCAAACATCGAACAAACGTCGAGCAAACATCGAGCTGGCTCAAGCAGACATATTGGAACCCCGCCCCTGGCTCAAATGTAGGCCTGAGGTTAGGCTCTTAGCCCACAGCTGATCACGTGTTATATAGGCCTTCCAATTACGACCCGCCCGTCCTCCTAATTAGCATGCTAATTACCAAAGAATGTCGAGCTAGCTGCTCGATATTGGTTGCTCGATCGTGTAAACACCCTACGTATCTTAGGCTTACACCACTTGCTCGTTATAGGAACTTTGTTACTTTCTGAATAACACAACGCTACGAGACTAGCTTAGACGCTGTGACGTCACGGTGACGACATTGTGACGCCACGGCGCGCACCTGTCTAAGGTATCTAGCTATCACTGGTCCCTGCTGCAGCCAGTGATGTGCTGACAGTTCCTCGCTGTCGCTGTCGCTGTCAGTCTCGTCGTTGTCATGACGACACTGAACGCTGCCTGTATCAATACCTATTAACTGTTCTATGTGATACACTGATGGTGTTTTAGTACCCCGTCATTTACAGCATACATCAGAGCTAAAAGCTAGATGACTAGGCCTACAGCACCAGACGACACGACCTAAGAGTGACGGTGATAAGGACGATGATACTATTATTATTGTTATGTTTTAATATTCAGTACTCAATTCTCGAGGGTGGAGAACTAGGTAAGTGTAAATGACTGCCACGTCGAACGGAAAAGTGCCTAAGAATTACTATTGTTATCATCATCATCATCATCGACATCGTTGGCGTTGTCATGGCGACAGTGAACGCCGACGCCGCCGCGGTCGTTGTAGAGCTGGCCGCGCCGGAAGCTGCGTCGTATGACGTCACAAGCTGCGTCGAATGACGTCATCGTCGTCATTCAACATGGCCGCCAGGGCGCGTCGCATCACCGACACCGAGTCGTCGACCAGCGACCATTCGGACGACTACAAACACAGACGGACAGGAACAAAGAGATAGACAGAAACACGCACACAAAGCATTGTACCCCGTTATACATGAACAACTCGGAACATCTGCGTTCAACACGAAACGAAGACATTTTAAATCAAAAAATTTGAGCTAATGCTCACGAGATGCGCGAAAGCCTATAGCAGTTCCGGTACAGCTGTAGTTTAGCTGAAAATTGGCGTGTTCACGCTAAGTTAATATACAAATACTAAATTCTCTATCTGGATCGCATAACGATAGTTCCGAGGCGTCACCTTGTAAATGATATAGACTTGTATCGCAGCCCAAAATCCCCAAAAAACTTTATAAAACCCCTTATTTTGGCGTTCAAGGTCATTCAAAATCATTGAATTCGGCGCCAATCGAGAGCCAGTGTACGACTTCCTATTAGTGATTAATAGTAACGTAGACACTATCTCGCACCGTTACTGAGATACAGTGACTTATTGGTCAAAATCGCAAATTTTGCCCACCCCCTCTCATTTAGCGCCCTCGTTCGGGGTGACCCCCTTCGAATTTATAAAAAAAGCTTTACGGTTCCTGAAACCAGAGTCTTTCAGGCAGCCGATGGTAAAGATTTCGTAATTCTAGCTTGCACCGTTATTGACTGATCCACCCGTGCGACAAACGGACAGACAGACAGAATTGCGATGGCTAAGACGCGCTGAAAGCAGTAGCTGCTTTCGCGCGTAAAAAGCGAATAGAGTAGAGTTATGGAGTTCAGTTATAGCTACATGTATTTAAGATATTTTGGACACATCATGACAAAAAAGATAAAGTCTTGGAGAAGTGCATTATCACAAGAATAGTAGAAGGCACTCGTGGTAGGGGTAGCCTTCGGAGGGCGTGGTGTGATGACATCAAGGATTGGACAAAGTTATTAACAGACGAGTTGCTACTGTCGACAAAGTATCGTGCAGCTTGGATGAACTTGGTCTGCAGTGCTGCCAATGTTCACACCGACGACGACGACGCGTTTAACACGGTAGTGCGTTGACATAAATTTGGTGACAAAGAAAACGAGTGCATCTCACACAATTTTATCTTCTTGGCCATCATTATGCCGTAAATTATTAATTAATGACAAAGTTCTAACAGAAAAACAATTATTGTGCACATTATTGACACACGGTGTACACACTATGTCCGAAAAAAGTAAACTCCTAGACACTGTACAGTAAAAAATGTCAAATCCGAACAAATGTGAATAAAATCTCGTTATCTTAATCTGAAGTAAATTGCTAAAACGATTTCCAAATTAAAAAAAATATTATTTCTTAGCGGAGTTATTAATTGTTGAATACCGATAACAAAAATTATCTCCGTTACCATACATACAGCTAATGATACAAAGATGTCGTAGAATTTTACCTCGGTCGCAGCAGCGATGCTTGTTGCCGTCAGTGAAAAACCCGTCACATTCGCTCCACCAAACCGGAAGTCGTCCACGTCTAATGCGTCCATTGTCTACAAGTCACGTTATGTGACGACGTCATAAAATACAACGGTTGAAAGTGTGTACAGTTTTGCATGAAAACCCATCTTCGAGCTAAATAGCGTCACTTGCCATATTTCTGCAAACCGAGACGGGTGAATGCGCTCCGTCTTAACCCCGGCCGGTCAGCTCGATTTACCTACCCCGAGTGGATTGAAGGCTGAGTCGACGTTAACTTTACTACGCACAGACAGAAAACTTGTGTAAACGAGTGTCGACAGAAAGACACACTCAGCTTGCGTGTAGTCTATGCTATCTGAGCGTGGTTAAGTATGATATTACAACACTGTCGGGAGTGGTATAAGCTCGTACTACGAACTCGCTTACCCACTCCAGCAAAGCTGTCATTGGTACCTACAGTATAGTCGTGAAGTGAACTAGCAAGTCCGACTTACGTCTGTGACGAGCAAGTAGTAATAGCCAGCGCGATTCATGCCCAGTGAATGAACCTGTACACAAAACTGCCATAACCCAATCTTCTAAAACATACTGGTATAGGCTGATGCTACATTTAGCCGCTGCGTTTTGCGTTAATTAGACCTACACGTTAACGTAGGCCTACCTCCTCAAGAATAATTTATCCATTTGTTAATTGTCCATTTGTCTCGTAGGGCTTTAACTCAAAAACAGAATGACATAAAACAGAATTGATATGAAAATTTTTCGGAAACGAAGCAACGCTGTAACGACCTTTAGTTTAAAAAAAACGAAATTTAAGCTTACTTTCAAAAATGACACATTAACACGGCTTGCGTAATTGGTCATTTTTGACCGAGCAGAATGTATAGATGATGCTTTGTGATGAGACAACGAGACACAGACAAAGAAACGACACAAACAGACAGACAGACAGACAGACACGGTTGGATAGAGCAAGCGGAACCTGGTGCAGTACGATTTGTAGCGAGTTCGTTGAGCGAAAATCGAAGACGAAATGTTTGTCCTCTTGGTGCGTAAGTTTGTCGTCAATTCGACGCAGAAGCTTGTAACAACTGGTCACGTTAGTGACTCGCGCTGAACAGTGACGTAGCCAGAGTATCGGAGCGGTACGTGAGATCGAATTAGGCCTCGGTCCGGTGACAGTGACTCAACAGTGATTCAGGCTTTGAAGCACCCATGTTCTGTGCGTTCAAGGTTATGCAAGGTCAAGTGACAGTGACTGCTGATTGCAGTGGCGTAGCGAGGGGGAAAGAAGAGCCGTAGTGGTCTATAGTTGTGTGAGGTACAAGGCTAAGGTTAGTGACTCGCGCTGGTCGAAGAACGGTAGCGCTGGCAGGCCGTAACTCCGCGATACGAGAATGTGTGACGCGCCACCTGGCGAACCCTGACTAACAACACACTGACTTAAGGCGCGTACAGAGCGACGTAACTGAACTGAACTGACACGATTTAGCTTTTTACGAACTGGCCAATGGGCAAGCAGGGCGAACCCGCTGGTCATTAGTTTACGCGTACGTAAGCGTAGTCACTGACGCCGTTAGACGGTGCCAACTGTAATGCATTACTGCTTGTCCATTGGTCAGTTCGTCAAAAACTGAACCATTATTTTAGTTCAGTTCAATTCAGTTAGGTCGCTCTGCACGCGCCTTTATAGTAATTCGCAATGTCATTATGCAGTGTGACAACGTCTCTCGCGAGTCAGGACAGCTAGTGTCGACGTATTGCTGTCGAGCCTATTCGACCATCGCCATCGTGGGTTGGAAAAAAACCCAGGGCAGGAATTTGCAATTTTCTGCAAATTTCCGACAAATGGGATTATGGGTGCTCGAAATTTTAATTCTGCGCGTAAATGTTTGATTTTGGTTCAAATTTCCTCAAAAGTAACGTTATCACCACTAAAATTAGCATTTTGAATGACTGTCTTCCGACAATAATACAATTTTCGGACGCCGCTAGCAAATGCTATCACATCCACTATAATAATCGAGTCCTTGTCATTTTGTTCATAAACTTTAACCAAATTCGTTAATGGGGGGGAAAGTGGAAAAAGTTTTCCCGGGCCCCACGACGTTTGAGGGCTCCGCATCGCTCAAAAATATATATTCGCTATCTTTCTGTCAGCAAAACTGATCATCATTCTGAATCGAGTTTACGTCAATGCGTCATCTATTCTGCGACGATTTTTCGATCTGATTATTTTTCTAATAAATGAATATATTCACTATTCTAGCCCGATCCCCCTACACCACCCTCATAAAATTATAGGGCTGCTCGAGAATGTTTCCCGGGCCCCGCTGTGGCTCTCGTCGGGCCTGACTTCAACTATGCCTCGTTCAAACTGCAGCGGATCCAGTCAATGTAAATCGTTGAGTGAGACAACTAACTACAAGTCGCGCCGTTTAGCGGTCAACCGTCTGGGACGCGCGGCACTGGACGCTGTTATTAGAAGGATAATAGATAGCACAGGAGGCAATCAAGATCTCGCTATCCAACACTACGACGGACGACCCGCCGCCTGCCGAGTAAAAGACAAAGTGACAAAAGCAAGTCCAATTAGACGCCGCATGCCTTTCGCCATCATCGTAACTTGAAGCCGGTAGGCCTATTTAGTGCTACTACGTGGCTCCATGTTTCAGCGATTTCGTCCTCGAGACCAACGTATTGGTTTCGAAAAAGCGCGAAAACAACAACAAATAATGTTTCAATTTTAATCTTGCCTTTGAGCCAAAAAGTCTGAAAAATATCCAGACTTTTGCTAGTTATTAATTCTAAATAGTTTGCCAGTCAGTAGCCAACTAGTTATCAGGTTAAATAACAGAATTTTGCGGTTTTCTTGTCCACAATCAACTGGCATTAACTAGCATTCATTGCTTACTTTATGTCCTGTCTAAATGTATAGTTACCGTCGCACACTCGGCTCCAGTGAAACGAATCTTAGGGCGCCTACAAAGCGACGTAACTGAACTGAACTAAACTAACACGGTCTAGTTTTTGACGAACTGACCAATGGACGAGCAGGGTGAGAACATTTTTCATTGTTCGACGCGTACGTGGGCGTAGTCACGTAGGTCACCGACGCTGTTGGACGCTGTGCCTACTGTAATGCATTACTGCTTGCCCATCGGTCATTTCGTCAAAAACCAAAACATGTCAGTTCAGTTTAGTTAAGTCGCTCTGTACGCGCCTTTAAGCCACGTGGGTCTTTTCATTACATAAGAACCCCGGAACGTAAGATATCAGCCACTGTGTGATCTTATGCTTGCAAAACGCAACTCATTTCGTCACCTTCGCTGCTGTCATAGACGTAGTAGGCAGTAGGCCAGCCATTCTGAGCTATGACGTCAGCAACAGCCGCAGCCAATAGTGGCGGACGCATATACAGCACAGAAGATGACGTCACGCTGCGACAGCCGACTGTGATTGGTGGAGGCGCGGATGACGTCAGTAGGGGCACGTGTAGGCGCCGAGACAATGATTCGACGAACATTGTACGCTGTGAGTCGCCGACGTGCAGCAGAGTCACAACTCCCGCCAGCAGACTGCGACATACTGCAAGCAATAGACTCGAAAATAAAAAATGCACAATTGTTGTGTATGTTTCCTGGGCCTGAAATAACGGTAACAGTACGGTAATTTTCTGTTTAGCTGTTAAAGTTCAAAATTAAAATGCTGAATGTGCAGCTGTAAGCAGATGGCCGCATAAAATGCCGACTCTAGTCGAATGGCCCGCGAATTACTGCTCGCCCCTTGGTCAGTGCTGTTCAGTTCAGTCCCGTTCAGTTCAGTTATGACGCTTTGTACGCGTTTTTAGACCGGGCAGTATGCTACATCAAAGACAGAATGATTGGCAAACATCGTATCTACATACAGTTTTAAGAAAAACGTCCGAACTACATCTAGAGCTCTAGCTAAAAAATGCAAAATGCCAAAATGTGAAACATGTTCAAACATCTATGCCATATATGCTATTTATTAACAAACTGTGAAATAGCGCTAATTAGCCTACTCTGGAAGGACGCATCGTGTAGGCCTAAGCTTAGACACTTTTTCGGATTTTCTCAAAATGTCATCGACGCCTGCATAAAATTATATAGACCCATGCTAGTAACGTGCGAGTGGTCTATTCCAGGTCTGTACACGGCAGAAATCAGACGCGTAAACGACACACGTAGCCTACAGAAGCTCCTGCTGATTACATAACAGCGTGATCAACAAGTCATCAGCGGCTTGTAACACAGTGACTACTGTTAGGCTACTAGGAGATGAGATGGCGATGCTGATGCGTGTCAGCCTCTGGACCCGTAGTATGACTGATCACAGATGACAAGCCGCAAGCGACGACATCAGCAGCAGCAGCAGCAGCAGCCCGCGGGCAACAGCCGACAATTACTTGCAGAACGAGAGCAGCAAGTAAGTAAATATGAGCACGCATATGAAGCTCATAGCGCGAAATGTCGAGAGTCAGGTCAGGGCTGATAAAAATCTAGGTTTTTTAAAAAAAATTTAACTTTAAAATCTTTTTATTTTTTCGAGTTTTAAAAAAGTCTTTTGGTTTAATGTTCGCTGAATACCGAACACAAAATTACGACCCAGAAAAACATTTTATGCACTCCGCTGTTCGTCACAATCACATTTTTTCTTAAAAATTATAGCAAAATAAAGTAATTAAAAAACCAAAATTATAATGTGAAATAGAATATAATATGTAATAAATTTTACAGCAAATAAAAAAATTTAAAACCTTAAAATTACACTTTTGAGGTTTTTAAATATTTTTAAAACACCTAAAAACCTAAATTTCTAAGACTAATTTTCTAGCCCAGAGTCAGAGAGCAGGAATGGGAGACAGACTTTATGACAGGTTACTATTTGTAAGTGTGCATGCCGACAACTCACGTGTGCGATGTATCGTGACGACATCACTGACGTCACTGACGCTCATGTGACGCGCCTGCAGTTTGACCACGTGATCAGTCACGTGCTCAGACGACTGGCAGGTCACGTGATCAGTAACGTGGTCAGTGTGGTTGAACGAGTATGTCACCTGCCCGGTCTGCAGAACGCCTAGACGATTCAACCGACCAGCCACAGACATAGAATTATAATAATACGAAAGACCAAAGTAAAGTAAAAACTGCCTACTTTCTCTTTAATTTTTCCCCTGGAACGCATATTAAAGGTCATATTTATAACAATAAAAATAATAAACTACATTGTAAAATAGCTCATTAATATTTGTGTCGGTGATTGGCGAGATTAAAACTGAGCTGCGCAAAGGCTGGCAGAATGTGTCAACGGCGTGTCAGTAGCAACCGCGCAGAAGACACGGCATTGACTGACACACAATCCACACGCCCCGTCCAACACGTCAGACAAGCATGCTCACGCCAATTAGCATTACAGTTTTGCACCATTTATAGTTTATTTACACTCAAGAACCGTTGCATGAAAAGTGCACTTACTGTAAACAAGACACCAAAACTATTTCTATAAAATGAAAACTCAGTCACGTGCCAATAACGTGTAACAGATGTTCGGTAAAGGCAAATCTATTGTATACGGTTGCACTTCAGACCATGTCATTATGTCTTTTCGTATTAGTTCACGGTTAATACGAAAGAACATAATAACATGGTATGAAGTGCGCCGTGAATACAAAGTGTCGCAACGTATAAGTCCTATATTTATGTCGCTTGTCCTCAATTCGTGTCAGTTATTGTTCTTTCGTCGTGGATCACTGTTGCCGATGCGTCTCGTCTAAGCAGGCGTCAAGAGTGCCTGCAATGGACGTCTGTTGGACGCGGCTCATATCAGAGTACGGTATGTTTACTCTGTGTACCAGCTTAACTGTCATTTATTAGCAGCCACATACGTTGTAGATGCATTGGAGCAAATGCACTATCATAAAGCTAGGGAACTTTTTAGCTTTCCAAAAAAGGGAAAATCTATCGATTTCCTTTATAGCTGGTCCCGAATGTGATTTTTGCTCACCATGCCCCCTAGCATTATGGAAAGACCGGAAAAATAGGAAAAAAAGAAAATAAGAAAAAAACGGGAAACTAAGTGAAGGAGAGAAATAGGCGAAGTTGCCCCAAGGCGTGGAGTGGGATGGACGACCCTTTTAATTGTTGCTTCCTGACGGACTGACGTCACACGCTGTTGCTGCTGCTGCTGCTGAGCAGTTAGCTGCTACTGAGTGACGTCATGTACAGACACTTGATCGCAAAGTTAATATCGGCGGGCAAACAATACGCATCGCACGCCGTCGACTAACGACCTGTCTCTCTGTCCGGCACTACATAATGGGCTATCTAGAACCGTTAAACCAGCCAGCCGTGCGTACAATGTTTAATGTCGATAAACACGGTCCGTGTACAAGTAAAAAAGTAGCTGTATCTAAAAGACTAACCTTTTGCAGTAGTAAAGTTATTATGAAATTTCAGGGCAATATTATCGAAACCACGCTGTCTCATTGTATTAAAAATACCAGTAAGAAAATGGAAAACTGGATTTTCGCAGTCTTTTCCAATTACTTTTCCAGCAAAGTAGCGTGCACTGTTCATTTTGCTTCGCTAGTGACGACAACGCGACTCTTATCTGTAGTGACAACTCTTTTTATCTCGTTATTGTGTCATGTAGGCTAGGTCTGTATAAACGAAACACTATTCTTGTGAACTACACGGTGTTTCATAAAAAATAGCACCCTTTTTATTTCTTTCATAATTCACTCAAATGATGATCAATTTACACGAAATTTTTAACAGATGTAGCTGAAGCAATGTTAATTCAAAATATGTGGACAAAATATGGCTGTTAGTTAAATATTCTTTGCTAGTTGTGATGTAATGCTGACGTCATAGTGTGGCGCGAGTACAAACTGG
>Ga0209367_1006193_pt1 | contig 16591 bp, 3 predicted proteins | sample WorMetLIZISLAND2_FD_187412 | JGI IMG/M metagenome (GOLD analysis project Ga0209367, IMG submission 187412) | Marine gutless worms symbiont microbial communities from Max Planck institute for Marine Microbiology, Germany - Olavius geniculatus... ... | reverse complement strand
GCACCGGTATGGAGATGTGGCCGTTTGAACTTCTTCCAGGAAGGCTCTTCCAGGAACAGAGGTTGGTCGTTGGTCGGTCCTCAATATTTCACTGATCTTATATACTCCCCTTCGCTACGTTAGGAACCTAGCGGGCTAGGAGAAAAAATACTAATGCATACGCAGGTATAGCATCCTCTATCGAACACAAATATAATGTTTGAGATTGGCATTTCGTTTACCTGTCTCAGGTCGTATATTTTTCCAAATTTCTGGTATTTTGTTACTTTTTTATACACATATGTAAGTTATAAATATTGTAACGAATAGGTCTACTAATTCAGCCGTTTTGTTGAAATAATCTGCAATAAATGGCAGGCCGTTGAAAATGCAGTGATCAATATTTTGGGGCTTAAAGGCTCAAATTAGGGGATTAAATTATTTTCATTTTTGTGTTTATAGCGGCCCCTAAGACACGTTTTTTGAGCTATCAGCCGTCACTATAAGACCACAGTTTGTTTACTGTGGTATGAAAACCTTCCCATTGAAAATGCATTGCGGGGGAGGGGGCAAAAATGGGAAAAATAGGGAAAGAAGTCATCAGATTTTCATCCCAAACAAAGTCGATTTTGCTGTTCGGGCCCTGCGTCAAGGTGCAAAATGTCATCAAAATCGAATCAAAATTGCGGTCGTAGGAGTGTTTACAGACAGACTGACAGAATGACAGAATGACAGACAGACGTAAGTGATTTTATAATCTGTCTCATGCTATGCTATAGCAATTGGTCAGATAAATATAACATCTTGTGGCAATAATTTTAATAATTTTCCTGATACACGAACTTTTTAATTAGCAGTTCGGCAGAGCATATAAAGTGTTTAGGCTACTTATGCATAGGGGCTCAAGAAGGGGGCGTTGGAGTAATATTAATGTCTATACTGAAACTTGAATATTTAAAAAAGCGGCTGAATTAGGACAATTAGATATACATCCCGTTTTATCAGCACTTTTTGCACGTTTTTGTCAGTTTTTGTTTTTGGAGTTCTACAGTAATTCCGTCACTTCGTGCACATTCTGCCATGTACGACATTCGGCGTACTCGCAAGAGGATCTGTACATTACTGGAAAGAAGAAACAAGAACAAGAAAACGAGAAGGCGATGAGAACAGTGCAGACAGTTAATTAGCGCCATCTCGGACTGAAATCGGCTGGACAACGGAAACTTGACTTGGGGCTATGGAGCCGACGATAATGTGACCAAATCGTCATGATACCAGCTGCTCAAGCCTGAAATAGGCTACCATCACATTCTCGTCGCGCAGTTGCCCACCGACCGTCATCGACGACGAATGTGCATTCGGACTTCGTTTTTCCTTCGCATCCATCATGCATCCGCGGATTCGTCCGTCCATCCGGCTGGCGTTTCCATGCCGCGGAACGAAAATTATATAAGCCGGTTGGCATTTATGATAGCGAGCGACGGAACCTAAGCACGATTAGTCAGGCGTGGTAGGTTGATTAACACTGGAGAGACTGCCCACGTTATGTGCCGATCATTAACCCCTTTATCGCATTATACATCGTTGTCGGACTAACAAATAGGCAGGAAGATGTGTTCCGTTTTTTTGACGCGCTACAACTATGCGGTAGAGCACATTCATGGCACGATGTCTGTCTGTCCTCTGTCACGAATGTATTGTAGCTAAACGGTAGTCGTACCGGAATTTATTTGTCATGAGTAATTGGCCTGGTGTGGTGGTTCGGCACCTGCAAAACTTTAGCGATCCAGTACAAGGGAAACATTTTCAAATTTGGGATTGAATAAAGAGAGGTCGGAAAAATGTGCGTTTTTCAACGGAAAACTGGCATCTGACATCAGCAGCTGTGCTAACTGTGAAATGCGAAAGCGCAAAATCTGTTTTAGGTGTAAAGTGCGAAACAAAATGCAAATTTTGCGTCACATTTTTTTATTTCTCGGTTTGCCCTGTTTCACTGCAACGACTGATTAGCTTTCTTAAGTCTGACGGGTCTGATTAATTGTCACTGGCAAACATCGGAGTTCGTTTAACGCTCGCCTCGTCGACCGTCTTATGTGTTTTATAGACCTAGTCTATCTATAGCCTGCAATCTTGTTTATTTATTTATTTACTCATTTCTATTGTTGTCAGCGACAGCTCTTCCTATAGCTTGTTTTGAATGTTATTTCTGCAACAGTAACTGTATTAACAGCAGCGTGTCTTCCCTAGCGACAGCTGGGCTTCTTGACTACATTGAGTTACAGCCATTTACACCGTGGGCTATTACGCGGATAATGGATGCGTTAACAGCCAACGTCTTTAGCAGAGTGTGGAGCGAATTGAGTCAGTTAGCGGTTTTCGTAATAGGGTGTTTACACGATCCAGCAAACTTTCAGCAAACGTCCAGCAATTAGCACGTGTATTTTGAATACATTTGCTGAAAGTTTGCTGGATCGTTAAACGGGGTATAAAGCACGACTAAAGCCTAGCAGGAGCGTTTACGTCCATTGAAGGTTATGCTCAAAGCGTATTAGGCCCTACTTTTCTCAAGGGGCAACTTTCAAGACTTCAGGGAAGAGCAGTTATCGTTTCACCATAATTTGAACAGGAGCGTTGTGCGAGGCTAAGAATGCGCCAAATACATTTCGGTATCTTACAACGCTTCCCAGATCTTTTTAATAGACTGGGGAGGAAAATACCCCGTCCATTTTTAGTCCATTCGTCTTCTCAGCCTTTTCCCTTGGAAAAATTTTCTACGGGTACCCATAACTAAGAGATGCCGTCATTTTGTCATTGGGAGCAACGCAGCACTTGACTAAGGGGGAGATTCGAGTCGACGTTGAAGGGGACCCCGTTGCAAGAAGAATGGGGTTGCGTAGTGTGTCTAAGGTGGATAGACGCCCTTGAAGCCTAGTTTCCGTCTATCCGACGCAACGCATGCAACGCAAGACTCTTGCGCACTGTTTTTACGCAGCTGACGCAAGCTGCGCACCGACCAGAACGCAAACATCTGACGCGGTGTCTATTGTTGCGTTGCGTCAGTTAAGTTCGCTGCGCCACGATGGTTGGTTTATCTAACGACGAACGCTGTTAGATTCACAATCTGCGTTTGGAAAAAAGCTGGGGCTCCGAACGAATTATAAAACTGTTTTAGATCAATGAGCACATCCAAGCTGTGAATATGCCAGTAAATGCTGCAGTTCTTCAAACAGCATAAATATCTACCGTAGGCCTATCTTACAGTGAGACTATATCCCATACGGCAGGTGACGCTCCACAGCTCTGAAATAGAAACCTATACTACACCGCCTTCAATCCTGTCTTGTATCGACTTACTTGGAAAAGGTGTCACTTTTTGGCGAACCCAATACATGATGATTAGCCTATCTGCGATAAACCTATAGGCCTGGTCGAGGCTCTTGTTAATATAAGCTTACCATACTGTATGCATTAGCGTATCAATAGAAGTTGCTATAAGCTTAGAGTGAATGAAAGGGTTAATTTCCCGCCAGGCGAGCAGACAAGCGGTAGCACACTGCGCGCGGTTTGCTTCAATTAAATGATGACATTCATCAGGCGAGTGAGTTCCGCAGCCAGTGGTTTCTATCCCCCAAATCTGGGATCGAAATCGGGCGCAACTTTTCCCCCTCACTTTTGGGCTCTAGTACCCCCTGGGTTTTTTCCTCTTTATGAGGGAAGTTTTGTTAACGGTAGATTAAAAACGAAGAGAGAAATGAAAAAAGGTGAACGTTTGGTTAAGGGTGTTGACTGCGCAGTAAAAATAAGCGGGGAAAGTTTTGTTAAGGGTGAAAAAGTGAAAGGGAAGAAACTCCCCTCCCCACTATTTGTCACTGGACGCAAGCTGCGCCCCTAGCAGGTATTGGGATAGAAGCCACTGTCTGCAGCGTTCAGTGGAGCGAGTGATGTGTCTATTCTGCATGCTCAATTGTCTTCCGCTTATTCGTTCTTCTCCGTTGCAATCGTAGCCTAAACGCAGGAAGCAGCGGGCGTCGCTTGCAGCATTGTTGCGATAGACATCTCGTGTATAACCTAGATATTACACTAACAGTAGGCCTACTGTACCAGCTCGCGTGTTTAGCGCCTAATTCTATTACTTCTATTTGGCTTAAAAGCTACTGGAAAGTATTCGGAAGAAGTTTCACTACAATCGCACAGCTGCTGGAAGGCTGGTAGCGAAGATGCAGTCAAACAATCGTTTCGGCTGGAGCACAAAATCCACACCGCATTAACGCAACGAGATGAACTGGCCACACGAACACTGTGAATCTTGATTTCCCGGCATGCATCGCGGCACACAGTAGCGTCGAGAGCGACCGAACGGTTGTCTGACGTTTCACACACTTTACTGATGATTGTGTCCAAACGTTACCAGTGTGGGGCGTAGACGTGACGTTTCACTATACAGGGGCTTCTATCCTGATACCTGGTGGGCGCAGCTTTTTTTTCCTTTTTTGCCATTCTCTTCTGCTTTTTCCTCTAAATCCATCTATAGAGAGATCTTTGTTAAGGTGTGGTCACACTAGCGGTCCCGATCGGCCGTCCGAAGGGTTGGTGTTTTTGACGACCGTTCGGACCGCTAGTGTGTCAGCACCTTTAGGCCCTGTATACAGCTGTGGGCTCTCTGAACGGGGTCCGGGCGAGCTCCGGCCGCAAATACATTTTTACACAGTTTGGGCTCTCAAAAACGTGTCTCGTGGCAACATTTTAAGTCGTTTATATGTGTGCAATAAAAATGGTTGTTACGAAATTTTTTTCCTTTACTCTGTGGCCGTGGGCTTATTTCACAAATGCTGCAGCATCATCAGCACCCACCTTAATCCGGCGCTGTTTTTCCGTCATTTTAGGGTTCGCTGTCCGATGAAGTACGTAGACGACGTACGCAATAAATTAGTGTTTTCGACACTTTTTACGACAAGTCACCGGTTATGGTAATGTCGGTAATAAAAGGACAACAGGTTAATTAAAAATTACAGTCCCTGCGTGTTTTGCTTTTAAAGGTTTTTAAAAAATGTGTTATAATGTTTAAATTTTAAATGACAGGAAAAACATCATATACGCCATTCTCTGTCACATCGTTTTTGTGGAGTGAATAACGTCACGTAAAACGTCATGCAAAACTCAAAAAAATCTACATTACGATATTTAAGTTAGGCTATCTGATATTTATTATTAATTGTGCAACAAATAAAAACATAAAATGAACTCTTCAAGTTTTTAAAAATTTAAAGTTTAAGTTTTTCAAAACTAATTTTCTAATTCTGCGTGGTGCATATAACGTCAGGTTACTGCTTGAATAGCGTATGCAGATATGGACTCGGTATTTTTGGACCCGCATTTAACCCGACCCACCAAAATTGCTTTTAATTTAACCCATGACTTGGCCCGACCTGACCCAATATGCGGATAAGCCCGATCCGTATCTATCTCTGAATACGCTCAACGTTACACAATCGACGGAACGACGAGTCCAGGCCTGTCTAAACCAGTTTCAGACGACGCGTTTGCTGCCCGGTGGTGCGCCACTGTGTCGTGATCTACCGATGTAATAGCATTAGTGACTGGAACTAATATTTCTCACAACTGTCCAATTAGTAGGCCTATATTAGATGTAATAGCATTGTCTGAGTAGCAAATGTAATTTCTTCGTTAGTTCCGAGTTGCTCGCTCGGTGGCACCACTCGATCGCCTGTTTTCTCACATCCTTCCTGCAGTTTGCCGATCTGGTTTCAAACTACTTTTTTCCAGCAGCACCATTATTCAGTTCGTTGCGTTTAATATGCAGCAGTAATGGCGAAAAAGATCGTAATTTCGGGTCGATTGAATCCGCTGAGCTTTGCGCAATAGCCTATCTTAGGCGTAAATGTATGACCTCGGCCTACTGTTATCTTACTTATAAGAATTTAATATGTTTTACGTATGTGACCACTAATATTGCCGGCTGCTGCTGTGCATTTCTACGTACTGCCTGTTGCGAGAGTCAGTTATTGTCTTTATGAACAAATAGGACGAAAACGGCTGATACGTCACACGGAGCAAATCTCAGCGGGGTGCTTATACATAGCGACAATAAACTGTGACAAAGTCGACCGCACGCCAGTGGCGTAGCCAAGGGAGGGAGAGAGGAGTAAAGGGCTCATATCCCTCCCTCAAATCCTTTAGAAAAGTTATAAGCATGCGTTTATGCTGCTTTAAATGTGCCAATTTGGTCAGTTGATTTTCACAAAAATTGCCAAAATTGTTGCCACCAGATCTCATATTTTACAGCTACAGTGTACCAAATTCGATTTCGACTGAGGATTTCCCCTCGACTCCGCTGGGGGAGCTTACAGCGATCCACAGGCCCTTTAACGTAATTTTATGGGTCTTGTTCTTAAGGGGAGAAAAGAGAAGAAGAAAAAAATGAACAGGAAAGGAAAGGGGTAGATCTGGGAGAAAAAGAGAAGGACAGAAGAGAAGGGGACGAAAGGCGAAAGGAAAAGAGTGGGAAAGGGAAGCAAGCCTCCCGCCCTTGATTCACATTTCTGGGTGTGTTCGCCACTGCCGCACAATGACAATAAAGTTTCATCTATCTGTCCGCACGGCGTCGCCACTGCCCAAGCTCTACCCGCGCTATTATGGCGGCGACAATATTGAATTTCCGGTGTCCGTGCGGCGACGTGTTATTAAGCCCGACCTCTCGCCTGCCGCCTCAATAAACAGTCCTCACAGCGTAATGGCGACACCTAGTAGCCGCCGTGTCGTTCGTAGCATCACATAGCGGGTGACGCGCAAAACAAGAAAGCCCAGCTGTTGCCAGGGAAGACGCGCTACAGTCCATACAGTTCCTGTTGCAGTACTGATCTTCAAGGTCATCCGAGGTCGATGATTTTCATTTCATCTGAAACGGCGTATATGATTCAATAGCAACCTAGGCTCTATCTCGCACCGTTTAGCCACAGTACATCCGTGATGATAATGATGATGATGATGATGAGTCGATAGAGTTAGTTAGCGTTTGTCCACTCTTACAGCAATAAAATGTCTGAACTGGTTTCTGTTTAGCCTTAAAGTAGCTCTGCTACTAAGGCAACTCTGACTGACTGAACCGCAATTTTTCCTAACACTTGGCAAGATGCAAAGAAAGCGATTCTCCTATTGCCAAATTACTCTGGTATTTGTTTTGATGCGGCACTCTGTAGACGCCAGTCAGAAGCAGATGTTGCTGTGCGCCGTCGTGTATAAAATTTCCGGCTCGGTCCGTCTACAGTAGCCTACAGTATAGGCCCAGTGCAGTTTGAGTGTCGTCACGTCGTATTGATCCAAAAAGAAGCTGAACACTCGTGACTAGAAAAACACGGGAACGGTTTGCGTATGGACAACGAAACATAACGAAACTAGAAAGCAGTCATAGCCCGCAGGTACCTCCGCCAAGGCAATGTTATTCGCCAGGTGGCGTCACCATCTTCGCTTTGCCAGCGGTTCCCTTATGCCCCCTTTAACGCAATGGTAACGAAAATTTTAAAGTGATTTAGAATTCAGGAGCTGGATCATCCCCAAAATTAAATCACTGGTAGTTTATACCATGCCCGACATATCTTCAAAATTGCAGAAAAATCCGTCCATAACTTTTCGAGTTATCTTGCTGACACACAGACAAACAAACAGACAAACAAAAACCGGCAAAATATTACCTTCTTGTCGGAGGTAATCAAGTTAGTCGATAGCCGATATTGTAAGAAATGTATTGTAGGCTAGTTACCTACGGTCAAGTGAGTACAGATTACTCCGTTTGGCGTTCCATAGACGATGGTCTTCAGGTCCTGCGTTTTCACCCCTGCAAACTTGGTCCCTTGTTTTCCAATCTTGTGTTTTCCATCCTTGCTATCTGGTTCCGCGTTTTTCATTTTTGCGTTTTTCGTTCCCGCGTTTCCAGTCGCCCCCCCCCATCCAAGTCAATATACGGTCCAAGTGTGTGACAGCGAGTGACCTCTCTGGAGACCCACCGACCGCATTATACAGCAACTAACGCGAGACGCTGACTCTGACAGTATTAGTCTTTATAAACACTGATACTGCTGGGACAGGCGCGAAAGGTCCGTAAACTTTACTCCATTCATCAGGACCATGATTTTATCCACTAACCTATCAGACTAGCTGTCCTGTCAGTCACCTTTCGTGACTCTTGGCAAACATAAGCAGAGTTGTTAATTAATTGCAATATTTAGGCCAAATATTGCAACAGGTGGTATTGCAATACTTTTGGTGCTGAACTATTGCAATCCTTGGAAGCAATACTTTTTGACGCTGAGTAGGTCTATGCGAAGAATCTTTTTCATTCTTTTGTTCGACTACGTGAAAAAGACTGAACGAAGAAATAGCATGTTAACTCATCTCAGTTGAAAGTAAGAACCTAGTTGAAATGATTAATTGACGATCGAACACAATGCGACCGATGCCGGCTTTGCGCGCTACACCACACGCGTGTCGACAGCCATGCTGAGAGGGATTTGTAGAACCTTCGTCACGGATCAGAGCAGAGGTTAGTCAGAATAACGTATAGCCTACGTTTGAGACAAGGGCGGCGCCAGAAGGGGGGAACACGGGACCAGCTGCCCCTTGAGCCCTTGCCCTTGCCTCTCGATTGCCCCTGAAGAAATGTTGATAGTGATAAAGTGCTCTTTGGTTACCATACACACGCTTTCTTCTTGCAAGACAACACGATATCTGCGATTTTTTTTGCGTTTTCAAGTATTTAAAAAGCAGGCAAATTTGCGGCTTCTACTAAAAATTCAAAAGCTAAAAGTGGTTCAAAAGAGCCCGCTTCTCTCACCGACTGGGGCTTTGCCCCTGGACCACGCTATGTCTGCTTGATGCATACAACAACTGAGTGAGAGTCGACATTAAACCCGCGCAAAAAGATTATTGCCTCTGTGCCTTGGCCATTGCCCTCACATTGCCCCCAGCTTCAGATTCCTAGCGCTGCCCATGGTTCGAGTCTGAGACCGGGAATTAGAAACGCCTACCCAGGCGATATCACGGTGCCAATTCGTCAATCAATCAAACCTATACGTCCAAAGTCATACGTACGACTAAGAACCGTCTACGTAGGCCTATAGCTGCCATTCTTAGATATACGACGTCGGTGAGAACGAGGCACATAAATATTTATGGGAAAATTCTGTTGAGTGACGCCTAACTGATGGCCGCAGGGTCGCCGTGCCCGCGTTTATCTCGGGGCCTGCGGCATTCATCGCAAGTGACACTCCTCGCATTAATCTGTGCACGAACGAAAGTTACTCACATCGTCGGACCAACCATTTCTCGTGCGAACTGGGGTAGTGGTATGTCTGCTAGTTGCACCGCGCTGCCGAGTGTGTAATCGTATATAGCGCGGCAATGGATGGTTGGGTGATGTGCCGAGATGGCACTAGCTTCTGCCAGAACAGTTTTAAGACGCGTACGGAGCGACACAACTGAACTGAACTGACATGGTTTAGTTTTTGTCGAACTGACCAATGGGTAAACAATAATGCATCACAGTAAGCACTGTCTAACGGCGTTGGTGGCATACATGAAGCTACGCTACGTCAACAAATGACCAATGGACTCGCCCTGCTTGCCATTTTTGGTCAGTTCGTCAAATAAACTGCTTGCCATTTTTGTCAGTTCGTCAAATAAACTAAACCGTGTCCGTTCTGTTCAGTTCAGTTACGTCGCTCTGTGCTCGCCCTTAGGTTAACTGTCGTCGCCAAGTGTCTTGCAACGTTGTCGCAAAGGTATGCGTGGCCTTAGTTCACCGCACGTGGTCTTACTCAGAAAAATGGCAGATAAAAAACATAGAAACTACATGGGCAAATCTTGCTCAAGGCTAACCGCTACATAATTATACTGCCTGCGAGCTATGCATATATAGTAGCGTACGCAATATTTCGTGAATCAGGGGTGGAGATAGTATGTCCGGTTAATTTTGTCTTGGGGAGTAGGGGTTTAAGAGAATTATGCCAAAACTAAACTTCTCTGAAATTTTTAGGCAAATCCGTCCATAACTTTTTTCCGTAGTCTTGCTAGTGAACTTTTTTTTACTCTATCGCGCAGTGGTGAAAAATCTGAAGATAGGCATTAACCCACGTGACCTTGACATGTGACCTATGACTATAAAATTTAATAGGTTTTTGGAGCTTGTCCGTCTAAATTTTATCGATCTAAAGTGCAACAGTTCATGAGTTATCATGTTGAGTGCTGACAGGAGAAAAACAAGCAAAGAAACTTAGCGCCGATGCTGAAAACAATACTGTCGTCGCTACGGCGTACAGTAATAAAAACCGTCAGTGCAAGATCCAGTAAGGTCCAGCGTTATAAGTTATTTGCATTAATTGATCACGCTGGCGTACAACGAACGCAAGGTCATTCATACGTCCAGAAGACAGACGTGTCCAGAAATTCATCCACGACTTTTAGATTGAATCGCGGCCATCGTTTGAAATATGGCCGGACTGCCACTTTCGGCTTGATATAGGCTACTGCTCACGCCATCTGATATACGTGATTTATGGCACCATGTATGGGGACACGAAAGTTAACTAAAATGATTTTAGTAATTTCGGTAGCAATAGACGTAGGCCTATTAGTTTCACATTCGTGCAGCGTTTCGAGATTATATTTATAATCGCATAAGTTTTTTTAACGGGAAAAAGGTCTACTGACAGGGACATTGGCGTAAGTTATAATCAATAGCGGGACTCCAAAACAATGCAGCCAACTGTTTTGTAGCCAAGTAGTCCCAGTTCTGTCGTTACGCGGTCTTCCGAAGCTCCACTCCCAGAACTTGCTCGCCGTTGCTTCGCTGACACACAGGGCAGAGAAGGGAAATAAAAACGAACAGAAATAAAGACGGGTGTGGGTTTTTTCAGATGGGTGCGGTTACCTTATAATGAGCTTCTTTCAGACAACAACCTCCATAACTAAAGCCTGCAAGAATCTGAAAAATACAGCACTGTGTGTATGCAGTGCACACTAGATGGTGAAAAATGTTCTTTTAGTCGCCCTCACATACAAAATTATAGATAAAATAGTGCTTATTTGTTTGCATGTATTTGATTCGTCTCTGTGTGAGTATATTGCCATTTTGCGGATCAGATGGTCGCCTCAACAAAGTTAATCAACGCCAGGCCCGGTTAGTACCATCTCGGTATCCCATCAGTCACCCAGGTCAACTCACCCTGGCCATCCCTCTGTGGGTAGGCGCAGTGAGTACAGGTGGAAGCTGAGACATAAGCAGACACACCGCGAGATGCAGTTCCGCATCCGTGGTCTCGAAGTGTAAGCTGGTGTTTGGCTGAGGGCTGAACAAACCGAGAACAACGCCGCCTTATGGGACTTACGGCTCAAAGAAAATTTTAAGTACGCGTTTTAGTTTAAATTAGGCCTATATCTCTCAGTGTACTAAAATATAAAACGTAAAAAATAATAACATAACTAAAACACCGATAGCTTACTTACAGACTATTGTAAACATGAGATTTACACACTGATGCCCTTTTAATTTACGTTTTAATTACTGAATTGCGTTTACCTACTTGCTACTGTGACAAAAGTATGAGCGACTGCTTTAGGGATGCGACGCGCACAGAAAAATTCCTCCCGCAAGGCAGGCTATTGCTTTAATCCGTTTATCTCGTAGCTCAGTCCAATCGCCAGGGGCCAGACGACGCGATACGTCTCGACGCTTTAATAAGATCGTCTGCTGCCACCTCAACTCAAACGCGCGGGAAAAAAGCGCGAGGAAAGGAAAGGAAGGAAAAGTCGCAAAAGCTGAGACGCAGTCTTGTGAACAAGTGGGGACCGGCACCAGTTTTAATTACAACGATGTGTGCACGGTAGCCACTGTTTTCGATCGGTCTCCGGATTTCCTTGTTGTGAGCTGTGTTTTTGTGTCTCTATCTGACAACAAAAAAATATCAATATTATTAGGCCTATCAAATAAAATAACTAATTACGTCGTAATGCACTAATTGCTGAGCATTAAAAAACTGTTCAGTAAACTGTCTTTTAGTTAAAACGCCCCCAGTGAGTTCTTTTGTCCACGCCGATGACCGGTCTATATACTCGGAGAGCTTTTTCAAACACTCTCAAATGCAGTTCACACTGTTTACTTATTTTCAGACGTCATGTAAAACATTTTTACTTTTCTTTTTACTAGCACATCAAGCGCGTTCGAGGTTGTTACAGCTAACGCGCTACATAAATTACTTACTTACTTACTTACTCAATGTTTTGATAAGCCTGATAATAATTTTGGCAAGATTGTTAGCTCGCGTTTCCTGAGATCAATTTCTCGGACCGGCAAGGGAGTTTGACGAAAATTGTTTGCACCTCAGATCTGCTAACGCAGACAAAGCAAAACTATGCAGGTATAGGCCTATTTTTCTTCGTACATTTCCAATTATTCTTATCTTCTGAACATGTTGTTTTCGTCATAAACTTTAAACAATTTTTGCAGCTAGTATTCTAGGACATATTAGTTCCCAATCCCGCCCTTTGCAGCTGAGATTCGGCGGGCATTCCGTCGACATTGTGCGCTGTAAAAATGTACTTTCTTACTTACTTACTTACTTTCTTACTCATACACAACGTCATTTAATTTTGTAACAGTAGGGTGTCGGACTTATACCATCAAATGGTCGTATGCACGATTTTCTGTCGGGACACTATTCAGTGGATACTACTTGTATGGGTGACTGTCTGCGGACAGCTAAACCATTTTTTTAAATAACCAACAACAAAGTCAACTCAGCCTTTTATCCCTCCGGGGTAGTTACCGACGTCACTACGAGGCGAATCTGCGTTCCAGTTCATCAACGGCGGTCGTTGTTCCAGTGACTCGTTGCAGCACGATCGGCGATCGCGCTTTCCCGGTTGCTGCTGCCCATGCATGGAACAGCCTACCATCCTTTGTCACGTTATCGTCGTCACTGTCAACTTTTAAGCGTCAATTGAAGACGTACTTGTTCGCAACATCCTACTAGTGACGCTCATTCTAGTTCTCCTAGTTTTCTGTCTGCCGAACATGTCGACTCTTAGTGTAATGATGTTACGTGTCCTTGAAGTCTACTTAGACTAAATGCCACGATAATAATTTTCGTGCATAATAATAATAATAATAAAATAGAGTACCGGCTTATCTGGCTGGGGTTAAGGCGGGGGGCGTTTACCTGTGTTGGGTGGCAGCTGGCACTTAGTGATCCCCTATGGCAAGTGACGCTTCGTAACTCTGTAACAAGTTTTTCATTAACAACTATACACCACCGTTACCTTTACCTTTACATCAGGACCACATTTCTGTCGGCGTCGTCGTCCCGTTTGGTCACATCCCAGACATCGAAGCCGATTCCCACTGCGTCGTTTTGCCGACTTGTAAACGTGCATTTTGTATGACGAACAGAAGAGTGTTGGTACAGCGACACACTCGACGCCGCAGCGTCGATCGACTCCGCTTAATCAATCGGCATCTGTGTCCTGCCTCCGCATCAAACGAAAATAACACTAACCTACAGAAAAAGAAGAAGAAGAAGAAGAAGAAGAAAAACGAAAAAGAATAAAATAGCCTGTCTCGCTGTTATGACTTTTGCAAAAAAAATATTTAGAAAAAAATTCAAACATAAAAACCACCGAAGAAAGCGGATTTTATTGGACGATCGCTGATACGCATACTAAAGAAAAAGGCGACGACGTCTAAGAAGAAGAAGAAGAAGAGTAACAAGATCTGTGTTTTGCCTGCTAAGACCAAATTCGCAAAGCGGAAACGACCGGAGGTCTTTTTGGTGCCGTTGAAGAAAAAAGAAGAAGAAGAAAGGAGCAACGGATCTGTGTCCTGCCTGTCAGCTCCCACGGGATTCCGGCGCACTCCCGCTGCGTCGCGTATAAGGAAAAATGCATCTTTCCGGTCACGTGTCACGTGGTCACGTGGTTGAGGTACGTTAGCGATTGTGTTCAGGGATATTTGTTTCCTAAAACCAAGGACACCAAAAAGCAGTTACCACCGGAACAATTGCATCACGGGTTTCTGTATTTCGCAAAAGCTAATTTTCAACACCTTTTCTCTTTTGAGCGCTAACTCCCAGTAACAACGAACAGTATCCGTTGAAGTCTTCAGTATTATGACCGAGGACTTAATCTCAATGGCAAGACCAAGGCCAAAGACACTGCTCTTTGGCTTTAAAGCGCCTCGAGGACTCATCACTTCAACCAGTGGTTTCTATCCTGGTAAGTAAGTAAGTAAGTAAGTAAGTAAAATGTGAAGGGCGCAGCTTGCGCCAGGTGAAAAGGGGAGGGGAGTTTTGTTGAGGGTGTAAATCAAAACTTCCCTCTTATTTTTACTGGTAAATGTAAACCCTTAACAAGACTTTCCCTTATTTTTACTGGGCAATCAACACCCTTAATAAAACTTTTCCTCTAGAGGGGAGAAAAAACCGAAAATAAAAAAAGGGGGGAACTTGAGTCCGAAAGTGGGGAGGGGGAACTTAAGCCAGAACGTGGGGGATTGCGCCCGATTTTGATTCCAGACTTCGGGGGATAAAAGCTACTGCTGAAAACACCCATTTCGGGACAGGCCGGAGAGGTGTGAAACCCGCATTTCTAGAGAGTAACGCGCTACCGGGTGTCGGCGACAGGCTGACATGGCGACCGGGCGTCGGTTTAAGCGCTTTATTTACACATCTCACGATCGCTGACACTGCTGGCGGTGCATGCGACGCCGCTGTCTGCATTCCACGTCGACATATGCGAACACAGCAACAGCAACTGCACCAACAGAAGACTATAGGACTGAGCCAAGCTCCACTTGCTTTGTTTTGTTGTAGAATCCTTGAGCCCTCAAAATAGAAGGTTTTAGTGAATTTTTCGCGATTTCGGACTGCGACACACATTTCAAGAGTGAATTGCACCGAAATGGCTGGAGATAGACCATGACAATCTGCGATGAGAAACTGCTAAGGCTGTCATGCGTCTCACGAGCTTAACAAGACGCTCAAAGCTAAAAACAATGTCATATTGCCGTCATCAGCTGTGAGAACTAGTTGCTAAAGGCAAATGAACCGCAGTAGGCTTATACGCTGTAGACCAAACGTGAAGTTAAGAACTTGAATGGTTTTTAGCTTACAGTGTTGCGAACTTCAGAATAACGTTTTACGTTATTTCAATCCAGTTAACATTTACCGATAAGCCTATACATTTTAGTTTTTATATGTTTATTATACATACTTCTCTCTCAAAGGCCTATACGCAGAACGTTCCTACGTGGGCCTGACTAGTAACTGCAAATGACCATCACTGAGAACAGAAAACATACAGATTATTGACACGACACAAAAACTCAGTTTAGAACGACAAGATGCTCGAGTATGGCCGATGTAAAATCTGGTGCTGTTGTCACTGGAAATTCGACACTGTGGTTTGCATTTTGCGGTTCGGTAGTTATTCAATGGACGTCGCCGGCTTTCAGCGGCGCAAAGTAAATATGGCTGCTTCACGGCTGTGCTGCTGCTATCTCCAGGCGCCATCATCGCGTGACGTCATCGTGTGACGTCATCGTCAATCACCGTCACAGCGTCACAGCCAGCTCTTTGCGGAGGTCAGTGGATCGTGCAAAATGTCCATCCGCTCTCGATGTGCTGATTTCGTTCAGTTTAGCTGAGTTCAAGAACAGCATTTTGTTCAGGCGAATCTTATAACAGAAGTTATGACGGCTGCGCTGATGCGTATAATATTTAGCTGCGTAGACATAGCCCAGTCTTTAGCTGGTCACGGGTGAACTGTCCAATTGTCAGTGATGTAGCCTTCAACTCCGACGCTAAACTGTTTCTCGAAGTTCTCGTCGTAAGAAGCGGCAAGATAGTCGTTCGTAGCAGAATGGCTTATCGAGTGATATAAGTTAAAAATCCAACGTACTTGTTTCTTTAGCATGTGCAGTTGACTCAGCACTATTTAACGAAATCTTAGATGCAAGCCGCAGTTAAACAAAAATGCTTCAGCAACCGTCTAAACTGCTTGAACAGGTTCGAAAATAAGCTGGTCTGAAAGTTTTGCTTTGTCGCGCGCGCGATCGCCGTTCAACGTCTTCAAACCACGATTCACGGCGGATGCGCGCGGATTCGAACAGATTGGATCACTCATGCATTTCGAACACCTCGCCATGGAGCGCTAAAGCGACAGTGGCGAGCCTCGGATTAAACACGATTACATTTACATAGAGATGGTTGGCATAAACTACAACTAAACAGGCCCCAGTAGCGTAGACAAGGGGACCCAGAGGGCCTAGCCCCCACTCCCAATTCTCCAAACAAGACATAAGCATACGTTTAAATTGCACTAAATTTGCCAATTTGGCCAGTTTATTCCTGGGAAAATATTTAAAATTGTTGCCACCAGATCTCATATCTTTTAAAGCCAAAATGCATCAAATTCGATTTCGGCTGAGGCTCCGCCCAAGACCTTGCTGGGGAAGCTTACAGCGTTCCCCGGACCCCCTAGCTGGATTAAGGGGGTCCTGCTTCTAAGGGAAGGGAGAGAAGAGAAAAGGGGGAGGACAGGGAAAGGA
>Ga0209367_1006191_pt1 | contig 16591 bp, 10 predicted proteins | sample WorMetLIZISLAND2_FD_187412 | JGI IMG/M metagenome (GOLD analysis project Ga0209367, IMG submission 187412) | Marine gutless worms symbiont microbial communities from Max Planck institute for Marine Microbiology, Germany - Olavius geniculatus... ... | reverse complement strand
CTATGCGGGGAGATGGCATCGTAAACCACGTGCCATCTCCCCGCATAGTGACTCCCGGTGTACATCACACCACAAGCCCAGTCAGGCCTGAAGTTGCTTCTACGCCTGGTATGCGTAAGCCAAACTCATCGCTGGCACCCGTAAATATAAAATCACAAGTTGGCTGATGTTGTCTGTTGTATTATTTAGGTCTGTGCAAATTAAAGATTGAATTAATCAATCAATTATTTTTTTTTGATTGACTGCGGAAATTAATTTGTTAACTTCAATCCATTAATTTTTGGAGATTAATCAATTACCAGAATTTTTGATCGGTTGCAGCCCTAGTATTATTCACGGTGGCCACCACAGGTTTTGGAAAGTTTTTCTTGAAAGCTCTTGAACAAAAAATTTTTCCCTTTTCCTGGGCTCCGGAAAATTCTTGTAAAGCAAATTGAGTTTTGAAAGTTTTGGAATTTGATGTCATATGGTCTTGTTGAGAGTCCGCGAATTTCAGTCGTTCAGAATCATTGTGTTGCAATTTGAAATTTTTTGTTTGTACAATACTAGATATGTCTATTGTCTAACGACGACACGGTAAAATGTTGCAGGAATGGGGCTGGAAAAGGTACTCGACAGTCCTTGAAATGAGCTTGAATTTTTTGCATCCAAAACTGGCCACCCTGATTGTCTGTGCTAAACTGTCGTTAGCTTCAAGTCCTTGTAAAGAATATGTCCCAATTGTGATCGCTGACATGGCAGAGAAGTGGATTGTCGGTAATGCAAACCATGTCTGATCTCAGTGCTTGTTTCTGTCGGTTTGTATCTTGCAGTGATCAGACGAACTGGTCTGTTGTGTGCTTGTTTTGTTGTAGTAATGCAAGTTTTGTGCATATTAGAATCATCTCATTGCAAACCAGCTGCTGTTATTATCATTTTTACCATTATTGTCATTATTATTATTATTATATATCTTATGTGTGTTGCTGCTGTGTTAATTTTTCATCGGCTGTGCTAGTTTAGGGTGGATAGAGCAATGTCGATATTGCCACTGAATTAACTCCTGCACGAATCAATGAATTTGGAATGTCTGATTCATAATGATTGTAATCATGATGATCTCAGATTGCACAAAATGTCAGCCATTTTCTACATGTAGAAATTTTTATAACAGCGTACCTTCCAGATTAATTTGCACCCATGACGTCTGACTCAAACGTATTCGGGCACGGCATATTGAAGCATATTCTGTTTTTGCCTGTTTGAGTTGCTGAAAGAGGTGGATATTCCTCTGATTAACCTTCGTTTGGCTTTCACTCTGAACTCTTGTTGGTGACATAATGAAGGGCATCTGGTGAAGATTGTGTCATTGCTAAACATTTCCCATGTACTGCTTGTTTACAGTCTGTTAGCAGAATACTGCAATTATTGCAGCATAGGGTCTTTAATTTTTACGATCCTCTTAGTTCATGCACTGATTGTCATTCAACGCTGAATCATGGATGGAGATTCTCTAAGTCAGTGATTTTCAATCGGGGTTTCGCAAGCAGTTGCCAAGGGTCCCTCACTGCTCAGTAAAGGAAATAAAAACAGGTTTAACCTAACTTGCGAAATCACATTAGACAATGCCGTAAAATTGAGCCCACTGAACACTGAATGTCTTTGTTCGGAATTAACGTTTCTAGCTATCTATTTTTGCATACGGTGTTGAAATTTTTGTTGTTAGCAATTTTCGATAATTTGCATTGTGCAATGAAGTATTGATTAGGGTAAAGATTAAGAAATTGAGTGTCCATTTATTTAATAAATTTAATTTGTTGGAACACTCAGAAAAGATTTAAAAGACTCTTGTTGTACGGTCCAAATCTTCCTAAGCTGCTCTACAGCATCCATGTAAAACGTGACAAAAAAAGTGATAATTATTTTGTGTTGGTAGCGGAGAGCTAATGCATCAGTTGACGATCACGTCACGCGTCTTGCTCGGTTGAATACAATAACAGGTGGAATGAAACCTTTTCCCGCAGGTCACACTCGCATAGGATCGCTGCCTTAAACTCCTGAAACTACAACTTTGTCTACGCCGCTAAACTCACAAATCAATGCATGGGGTTCTGTGAGTGATCTTCACATTTGTTTAGGGTTCCACTGCAGCAAAAAGGTTGAAAAACACTGCTCTAAGTTCTGTCCATGTCCATTTCGTGCTACAAATTAGCAACGTCTTTTCACAAAAAAACTTCAAAATCACCAGCAACATTTTACCTCAAAGTGCACTATAAACTGTTAGAAGTATCCACCCTCGGGCCCTGGGAACAGTCTGCTGTTGGCCTCAACACACTGAAGTATTATGGACTTTTATCTGGGCTGATTGCAAACAGTTGTGCTTGCAGTGTGAATTCTGTAGTATGAATATATCAGTGTTGTATCTAGTGATAGTCAAGCTGTAAGCCTGTAACTTTGACTGCACTCACCGAATACTTGGTACAGTGGAGCTTCTTCTCTCTATGCCTATAAAGCTGTTGTGTGTTTTTTTTTGGTTTCCTTCAGCTCATTTAAAAATTAATCAGAATTGGTCTATTAATTTTGATTAATTCTTGTAGTCAAGAAAAACAGCAAAAGCTGCAGAATTCAACAGACAACTATTGGTCGTTGTTATCTTTTGCAGACTAAAGCAAATCAAAAAGGTGATAATGCAGTAACCTATACAAACTGTGTAGTCGAAGCTCACAAGCTGCAGACCGTTAAACTAACTCGATGCAGCCAAAAATCTTGATGATGTGTTTTATGCAAAATAAAATTAGATTACAAAAGTTGATCATCATTAAATTTTTAATGATTTTTTTTTTTTTTAATGATTGATGATTAATTAACTTATTATAAATTTGTGCAGCCCAAATTTTTTTTAAAATCATGCCAGAGCCAGGTTTACGTTTTCAAATCTGATTAGAGCTGAAAAGTGAGGCCGGATGAAGAAGTTAACACAGTTACACAATTGCTGGTTGACTGCATAACACAATATTCACTAATATACTATACAGTAGCAGAAAAGTCTGAATAAATGATTAACCATGTTGTAATTATCTAATAATTATCTAAACTGCTGTGATGTAATGGTGGAGTAGTTGGTAACGCGTTTCGGCTGAAATGAAGTTACTCTACACCGGGCCCAGTTAGTACTGCGATGAGTGACTGCCTCTCGGTGCGAAGCCTGCCAGCTAGGTCGACTCAGCCTTCTATCCTCTGTGGGACGGTAAAATGAGTAGTAACTCATTTACATGGATTACGGAAGGTGGGGACCTTTGTACAGCTGACTGGGGTTGCCTAGCTGGCCGCTGCTCCAGCCTGTCTGCAGGCTGCACACGGTGGCCGTGCGGCAGGCAGCTCTGGTTAGTGACGAAAGCACATTAGAGGAGTGCGCATGTTCGCGACGATGCGCTATACAAATTGACGATTTTTACCTTTCAGCCTGAAACTCAGTGATAATAGCTGAATCATATACGTTATAGAATCCTGGAATTGCACGGTTTATTAAGAATTAACATAGAGATAGTCACATCAACAGTTGTCGTTTTGTGTGCATTAATTCAAAATTTTATAGCCTCGATCTTTGCTGCTGCTGTGAGCTGTTTGATTCAATGCGCTTGAATAATGTTGAGTTGCATCTTCGTGCAATGCATTTTACTAATGTTAGTGTGAATTGTGTGTTGTGGCATTTTATGTTTGTTTTAGATTCTTACTTAACCAGCCATTTTTTCAGAGTTACTTTTCTAAGACAGCTGATGACAGTTGGAAAAAATTTGTGATAAACGAGTTACAGCATGCAAAAAAAATTGATTTCCAAAGCCAAATGTAAGAAAATCAAAATCAGTGCTGTAGATTTTGATTTTCTCACATTTGGCTTTTGAAATTTTTTTTTGTAAAACAGTAATAAACAGTGCAGCAGATTAACACTTTATACCTATTTTTTTTATAATTACCGAAGATTATAGCTGGATTAGAGAATGGGCAGTATGCTTGAGTTTGCCTTCAGCTTTTTCTTTGTGTCATAATACTTCTTTCAGGTTACTGCGATTCATAAGTTATTGCGTGTATTGATTCTTAATCAGAGAGAGATATCTGGATTTTTGCTGCATGAGCTATAAACATGTGTTGTTTGTAGTCTCTAGCTAATAATTTAACAAATCATTCACTCTGTTGCTTTGACCTTTTTAATCTGGCTGAATTTTTTATTCCATGATATGGTGCACTTTTTACAGCTGCCACTTTCTCAGGGTTAATCTGTCCAACTGTTGAAAATGCATAAACTTTTTTTATATTGATACTCTTACAGCCTGCATTGAAGTATTCTTTGCAGAGGGTGGTGCAAAAACTGGAACATACATGTGACAGGCCTTGGGAATTCTGGAAATTGATGGAAGGTGGTTTTGAAAGTTACTGAGTTTTGGTTACTGCTATTAGTATCACTACTTTTAAGCTCTTGGTGGTTTTTATGTGATGTCAAAAACATTATACACATTTCATGGTAAAACATTGCTGGAATAGGTATAGAAAAGGTGCTTGAAATTACTTGAATATTCTCCCTGGGAGACTTGCTGCTCTGTATAACACTTCTGATATGTTATGTCAGCTTTCCGCATATGTGCGATACAGAAAGTGTAATGAATGAAAATGAAATGATTTACTTTATTTTACACCACCCTTTAATGTACTAGTAACAGTCTGATAGCATGTGTGATTGTAGTAGTAAATGATGGTTGGTCATTTTGTGGTTCTGGCTGGCTCTTTGTATCCACTAATATCTGACTGTCTTGTAATTAGTTCTGTGTAGCCATATTGTGACGGCTGTCTGTCTGCTTATGTCATTGCTAGAAAGATGCTGTACTATATTTCATTGTCAGGCATAAACTTTTGCCCTGTATTACTTTTTCCATGGCAGTTTGAGTTTATGGTGAATATAACTCTGTAACTCTGACTGAACTCTGATTTAATATTTATATCATTATTTTATAACTCAACTAGAAATTACTAAGCGGTTACCTGTAACAGTAACTCTGAATTGTTTTACTTCAACTGTAACGAATAATAACGCAACACATACTAATGCAACGACTGTCTGCTGTGTTTTAGGCATCTTTGGGTTTTGGTTTTATCACATGAAATCTTAACTGGAACATAACATAATTATCATCTCATCACAGTAGCTCTAATTGAAAAATAACCGTTATTATCTTCAACTGCACTGATGTTCACTTTAATCACTTTGATTTTGCAGAAAAATGTTCAACTACATGTGTGCATTCATATACAAACATTTAATTATTGCAGTATATTTAGATACTGAGTAATTCTAACTATCCTTCTGAGTATGATGCTTTCTGGCTGACACATTGGTCTTCAGCTGTGATGCAAGAATGTCAAACTGTTGCCGTGCTGTTTGTGAACAGTGTGAATTTGCTGCTAACATAAATGATCTAGGTATGTTAAACGTATTGCGTCTCTTTTTTGTGGTTTTGATGTAACCCACTAGCTCACTTTTTATGAGGGGAAGGTATGCACAGGCTGAACTCTCACCTGGAAAACTTGAAAAAGTCGGGGAATTCCAAAGTCGTCAGGTAAAATGATGAAAAGTCAGGGAAGACTGGGAACAAGATTAATGAAAGTATAAACATTAGACATATTGCAACAAACATAGCAGATATGTGAATAAACTGAATATATTGAATGGATACTGGTAATCTTTTTTTTATTTGTTTTGTTTGCAGCATACTAGGTTTAGCTGGTATGGTTGTGTTTTCAGAATATATGATACGGTGTAATGATTGGTGATATTATTATGATTTTATTATTAATGCACATTAAGATGAGGGTGGAATTTGATATAGATTTCCGAAGTCTCGATTTATACAAGAAATGTTTAATTTAATAGAAATAATTTATACGTGTGTAATGGCTTGTCCAAGTTAACCTGTCATAGGTACTGTGTAATGAGTTTGTGCAATTTTTTCTCTCTCATTGTTACGATGCCTGTAATGGTTATGTTCAAATCAGTTACATGTTTCCAGTGTCTGAATATGCATTTCTGAATTTTGTATTGGTTGTCTTTTTTGCAATTATTGTAGGTATAGAAAGATATCAATAGCTGAACATTGTACATAAGTTGTTTTTGTGCAGTTGCAGTCTGTGGTCGCCAGCATATATGCCATTTATTTTCTTATGTGCGCATGTGTGACTAATAGTTTAATATTATAGCGGGCAGCGTCACTCTTTAGTACAGTGTAGAAATTCTTCTGTCTGTACCGTTATTGTCTGTGATGAGTGGCATCTTGATGTCAGCAGTTGTCAAGGTGATTGATACGTTATGTTAATCTGTGGCAACCGCACTGCAGTCAATATGCGGCTAAATATTCACCATGTCCAAAAAAACTGTGCCAGCATTATTTTTGGAATTGACTCTATAAAACATCAGCTGATTTTAATACTTTTTGGCATACAACATCTCGAAGAAACTTAAGTGATTCTAGTTTTGCATACTTTACTTCAGCTAAATATATGAATTACCTTGTGAAATGCACAAGTTGCAGTTTGGCATAATTTTTTGGAACACAGTGTAGTACGACATGCAAAGAGATTTTATCTATAGGTTGTAGAGTGTGAGGGAACTAAGTTATTTGATAAGTTATAATTATAAGTCTCTGTTTATGAATAGTTTTGGCCGTTGCCTCTTGCAAAGCAGAGTATAGAACTATAGGCCTACTGATTCGAACTGCGGGTAGCATATTCCACCGAAAACACTACCAGTCACATCCTTTTACATTATAGTAACATTTTTCAGATCATTTTGCAGATGACCCGCGTGAAAAATCCACAGTCTCAGAAATGGATTGGTCAGAACTCAGAATTAATTGTTATCAGATAGCACATGTTCAGTGCTGTAGGCCTATGCAGCCCTACTTACTTAGGTAATTAATTAGATAGAGCGGCTGAACTGTGCAGGACCTTGAGTTACTGGATGCAGTTTGTAGCACAGACGCTATTCTTGCAGTACACCGTGTGGACCACAAATTGTTCAAACAGTATTTGGTGTATATGGCGTTATATAAACGTAGTTGATATACACCAAGTGTTCATACCGTTTGAACAATTTTTCCGTCACTTGCTGTTAATTATTCACAACGTATATCACATGTGCTGAAACTTATTAGTTTAGACTCACACAGTCACACTGGAAAAGTTTCAGGCTAACTGATTCTGAAATGCGACCGCTAAAATCCAGAGAAATTAAGCAACTATTACAGCGTCTATTTTTTCAGTATTACTGTAGTATACAAAGGTAGTGCTCGGATTTGGTATCGTCCATTTTTTTAGTTAATGCATATAAGTTTTAGCTGTTAGTCTACTATGATGTGTATTGTGTAGCACCGGTCTTACTTAGACTTAGTTCCTGCCGTTCCTTTCGGAACGTGGTCGACGATTCATCTCCAGTTGGCACGATCGCTGGCAGCAGTCGTCTTGTCGTTCCAGTCTATGCCCATCACCTCCAGATCTTCTTTTAGTGTGTCTTGCCATGTCCTTATGGGTCTTCCGGTGCTCGTCTTGCCATCTTCACCAGTTACTTCGATATATTTAATCTTTGTTGCTTGTAATTTGTAAATTGCTGTTTACTTTCCGTTACCACGTTACATAGGCCATCAGGGGAGCACGTATATAGGCCTAATAAAGGAAACAACCACAACCATAGCAGGCTTGAATCATGTATAGCTTTATTTATCCGGAAGGCATCAGACAATATGGCATAGATGGGTAATAATAAATAACATCATGAGCACCACAACGAAAAAAAGATCCACTGTCGTACTGTCACAATGCTGAAGTTCATTTCATGGCTAACTGAGATTACACTGCACTGAATAAAATTTAATGGCCAGTTCACACTTATGATGCCGACAACTCAACATCAACAGTTGGGAGTCACGTCGGCGTCATAGGTGTGAACTGGCCTATACAAACTATTCATTAATGTAGGGTAATTGTGTCAATTATTGTGTAATACGGTAGCAGACCTACCACAGTAGTTCAATGTACACAGCTAGACATGACATTAGAGCCGACTGCAGGCAAAACAAAATAAACTGGTATCTGCAAATAAAAGGTGGAATGTAGGCTGTTGGATGCAATCGGTAATGCAGTGAACATCATGGGTAACACACTGCGATTGTAAGCGGCACAGGTTATTGGTCAAGCAGCACACGAAAAATACGCACATTAACGGAAGATTGGATGCAATAAATTATAGAAATAACGTCTATGTACAATTGCCTCATCTCGTTCGATGGATCGAGTATGACGGCGAACTAAATGCACTGCACTGAAATGTAGCGAAACGAGATGAAATGAACTGAAATGGAAAGCCGCAGCGAGCGACTTTCAGTCCATTTCAGTTCCGTCGCTTTGTACCCTCCGTAAGATGGTCCGTTTCTAGAGCAGTGAATGGAGCAATTTTGGTCGAATGCTCGTTCTTCACCGCAAGTAACTCGTATTGGTCTTAGCCTGAATCGAACCGACTCGATGCAAAATACGCCTATAATAACAGTAATTAATTATAAAAACAGATAACATAAGAAAATTTTGATTACATACACGACCATAATACGGCAGTAATCACAGTTTTATAGACGAATGTATAACATATAATGTCAGATACACATTGACCTACTTTTTTGTCCGTTATAGATAAAGTCGCATTAAAAACCATCGTTTTATGACCTCAGTTTAGCGAGCCAGAACTGCACAAATTATACATGAAACGTTCAGAGCAAACGTTTTAAAATAGTCGTACCGCATTCAGTGACGTATTTATAATTTAAAAGAAGGGCAGGGGTCTTGGGAACTCCCTCACCCCCCCCAAGAAACTGAACCCTTTTTTATAAGCTATCGCGTAAATTTTAATATTTTAACAAAAAAGTGCACAAAATGTCAGTGCTGATGAGGCATGACAGGTCGTCTCCCCCGTCAAATACGCCACTAACCGCATCCATTTTTACAGAAAGCAAAACAACAGACAGCTTTCATTAATTAGCGAAATCGAACGATGACAAAATATTGACGTCGTTCCCGGTCACTACAACAGTAGACAAACGTTGATGATTAAGTTCGTACTTCGAAAGACTGTCACAGAATGCTATAGGTATATATCCGCCCCCGGTTGGTAAGTTAGAGAGTGCGACAAAACCTTGCTGGTGGCGTCCCATACGACGGCGCTGCCAAATCTGAGTTGCTTGGCAGCTGCACAGTACGTAGCCCAGCCCTGTTTTTATGTAAGCTCTCTGACACAGTGGTATAATAACAGTGACCAGAGCACGGAAGTTGGAAACGGCTGATATAGCGCACACAAGACAGCTTGCAATTGTTTCAGTCACTAACGCGATGCGCTCGTCACGACAGAACCTCAACCTTGTCGAAAACAACCGGAAATTGATGCGCGTCGTCGCGGGTCCAGCGGTGCTGCATGACTTGGTCCAGCGTTGGTCGTTTCGATGCATTCACCGTCAGACATCTCTCAATCAGATCTTTCGCATCTGCGACCAAACAGAACGCAACGCCTTAATGAAAAAAAGCTGCACGTCGGTTAGAAAGTAAAGGCGGATTTGCGCATGTTCAGCATGTTTGCCCCACAGTGGCCCCCACAAAAAGGGAGCATTCACATGCTAGAGAATGTCGGACAACAACGTTCGTTTGGTGCATCAAAACAGTCTATGCACAAAAATCGTAAATTACGTAAAAGGAGATTTTGGTAGGTATTGCTTTTGCAGCAATATCATATAGAACTCACCTAAAACTCAAACCGACCACAAAAGACTCGCGGATCTATAGGCTACTTTCATGATTTGTCAACGGAATGCGCTTCTTAAAGTCCACGAGCAGTCTGGAGTTTTTTTAGGCGGAATCGTTTCTTGCAGCGCAAGCGATTCTGCCTATTCATACACATTTTCCTCACTGTAGTCTATCTGTCATGCGACATTTTGCACACTGCTTAAACCGTTCGACGGATTTTGCTGCCATCTGGTGGGTAGGCCTACACTTGTGGGCTCCGGTGACACATTGTGTTAGGGTCCCTGAACCTCCAAGGGGAAGAGGAGATTTAGCGGTCGAACCAAAAAACAAACACGCAATTGCTTCTGACTTACGAAAAAAAGATGATTTACGATTCACCAAGAGGCAGCAACGATAAGCCATTTCGCGCCCATTACCAAATTACTTTCGTTCTTGTTTTGTCAGCTCCAAACTGGCGTTAAACAAAGCCGACCATCACAAAAATAAAAGCAAATAAAACGTTTAGGCCTAATTGGTGTGAAGCTTTCAATAAGACACCCATTAAAGAGCTATGAAGCCTCACCTGCTATATGGAACCACACAGTGTAAAGGCGCCTTGCCTCAACCCCCGCCCGAGCGGCCAGACAGGCCGATTTATCGATTTATCTACCGCGTAGGGATGGAAGGCTGAGTTGACCTTGGTGTTGATTATTTACCAAGATGGTTTACCCGTCCGCAGACAGACAGTCATCCATCCAAGTAGTAACCACTTGATAGCGGTTACTACGTACGTCAGAGTGGTTACTCTTGAGCGAAAGTCGAACCCACGATCTCTCGATCATAAGTCCGACGTCATTACAGTTACACCACCAAGCCACAGGTGAACAGACCGGAGTTAACATACCGTCGGATACGGGGCGTCGATAGACAACGTGCGCGTTAATGATCTGTGCATCGCTGTCGAACGGTATATCCCCACACAGCATGTCATACAGCAGAACGCCCAGCGACCAAACCGTTGCCGGTTCAGCGTAGTACTCGCGATGACAGATCCACTCCGGTGGACTGTAGATCCGCGTACCTGTACACAGACAGAACATCACCGTCATCGTAATAGAAAATCATCAAGTTGATTCTGTTTGTTTGTTTTGTTTGTTTATTTGTTCAAAGAGACATTCAATAAAACAGCAACAATGTTCAGCAGAACTGGAGCACGCAAGGCATAAAGATGCACTCACTGCGGCCCAAAAACTGTCAAGACACACACATCTCACCAGCCATAATACATCAACATACAAACTATTCAGAGACTATAAAAACTACCATAAAAACACGAACACATTATCTAAAAATCAAACCTACACAATCAAAGTTCAAAGGATTTTCGAGTATCCGGGACTTGACGTTCAATGCACGATGCATCGAACATCGAGTATCGGCAATCGATGATTTTTAACGATAAATTGCCGAGTTGTGGTACTCCATTAGGGTTAGGGTGGGGGTTATGGTTAGGGTTAGGGTTAAGCTTAGGATTGGAGTCAATGTTAGTGTATAGGGCTCAATTGTTATACGATTTCGACTTAGGCCTAAAACTCGAAAGTTGAAACTCGAAACTCGACAAAGTTTGAAACGTGTCACCATCTACTAGATAATTACGACAATTATTCCTCTCTCAGATGTAGCTTATGCCATCGTAAGACGAGGCAGTTTACATCAAATACACAACATCCAGGCCGCGGTTAGCCTACATGTAAATTTAAACATTAGCAATGTGCAACATTTTAGGCGGATTCGCTGTTGCAGCGCAAGAGATTTCGCACTATTCCTAACGCATTTGTCCGTAGCGTAGTCTGTCTGTCTGTCGGTCTGAGTCTGTCGTCTGCTTAAACCGTCTAACGGATTCAGATGCCAGTTGGCAAATGCACTTGCGGGGTCCAATAAAACATTGTGCTAGATGAAGGTCCATGATCCCCAAGGGAAGGGGAGACTAATTGGGGTCAAAGCCATAATTTGCAACTGCAAATTGCAACCAAACCATCAGTTTGCTGCTGCCACCTGCGAATGCAAATATACGAGCTGTTGGGTTGACCTGCCATAGCGATTCCGCCTTTCGTCAAATTACTCTGGTGCTTGTTTTTTTTGCTTGCAGACCTAGCAAAATGTAGCTCAAATTAAATACACTCAGTGGCAACGGTGACAGTAAATAATTTATTTCATCAATAGTGCCTTGTCAACGTATACCAGTATTGACTAGTCTGGAACAATAGTCAGCACTGATTGTCTGTAGTGCTTTATTGTCTCAGAACAAGGTCCACAAAACAGTTTGTTGCTTGAAGTTGGCCTAGTTCTAGCTGTTGTTAAACTATACGTGACGCAATGCGCCGTCGCCAGATTTTATTAGTTTGTTTTGACGGCAAATTCCACAGAGAATTTAGGCTTAACGTCAAATCTGCTGTGTCACTGGCGTGTCGCTTATGAAAAAAATAGCAGGCAATTTTCTCCAGCAGGACTAGACTGCCTACGAAGCTGTATTAGAAAATTGATTCGCTGCTGAAAAAAGACTCAAAATTGCAAAGACAAAAGACAGCAAGACTAGTGTCAGTTGACAGCTTCCATCTGCCTGGTATAACCACGTAACGTGCATGTGACGTCGTCTTCGAGGCAAAAATGCAACATGGCAGTCAGCCTATACTCGGCGATGAGATAGCAGTTGGACGTAAAACAGACATTTTGTTGGCAAAAAAATGTAAACGAGAAAAGACGGAGTGTGACCGTTTAATGGTTCATTCGTTGTTATTTTTCCACTGGCTGCGACGTCATTGTGTGCGAGTGTTTGGCCCATCGCGTAGGTAACAATGTTAACGAGCCGCGCAGCCAGCAAGCAAAGGACAAAACTCGGCGCGCACTAAACGTGTTGACAAAATGCTAGTGAAGGCCACAAAAAGCATCAACACGGTCACTGGAGGTCAATGTATAGGCCAGGACGCATTTCTAAGAATGTCAACGGTACAGCGCTGTAGTCCTCTAATCTTACCGGTCCAATCGGAGGATAAACAGATGCACGAAGTTCAGGCCCAACGTGCAGAATCCTTGTTTTTCCGGTTGAGTCAAATGAAAGCATATTAAGCAATTCGTTGACTTGATCAACCCCAAGATCATCTCATACACAGATACCGATCAAACGTACGCCATCATTGTAGTACACACTTTGCAATCAAATGATTCGCGCAGTTGTGGGTCTATTTATATATAAGCCTACTGCTGCAGTAGCAAACGTAGCAAATTACGGTACAAGTTGTCCGAAAACAAAATGTCTAAACATACCGGGAGGGACAAAAAAGTAAGCCTTTAACTTTGTCCACATCCTCGCCAGACGCTAGCCGATTTTAAAAATTGTTTCTGCGAAAAAATGCAATAAAATGATTAGGCCCCTATTAAACATTCTACCACATTTAAACAAGGCGCTATACACTACTGTGTGAAAATAAATGCATAGCTCGAATTAAAGGAGTTACGTCGGCTATAGCGATAACGGAGAAAAAGTCGACAATTAGGCCCCTAGGCCTGAGAGCGATCATTTTGCCGTTTGCTGCGATCATTGCAGCGCATCGGATATTTCTGCCATGTGGTGTGACCTATAAGCGAATCAGACGCAAAACGTCTTATCCGCTCAATTATTTCACCCAGTATAAGACGACGTCGAAGACTTGCGGACATTTTTAATCATTCGCTGAGCTGGAGGTCGCCCCAGGGAAGTTCTCCTGATGTCGATAGCTGGCGCCTGAGCTCAAAAATAGGCACGTAATTTCTTCTAGACAGTGCACACCCAGACACAACATATAGAGCCTTACCGTATTCGTCCAGTTTCAGTCTATATACATGTATACGACTGCACATGGTTGGACAGTACGTGGACGGATCACCACTACAGAACAGGCGCTGCCACTGGATGGGATATCGGCTGGCATTTTCGTAGGGAGGGGGCAGTTGTTCGGGTGGGCAGATGTCCGGGAGTCATGTCCGCAGGCCTCTTCGAGAAAATGGTTGCGTCTGATGGACAGATCATAGACGTCTAGATTACTTTGCTATTATGAAGTAGTCCATGGACAGATTCGTTCACGGATCAACTTATATCCGTCCGTTGGTCGGTTTCGCCGCCGGCGCCACATAAACCCGCGCAGCGCAATGAAACAAAAAGCACGTTCGCCACGTACAGGCACCTACCTATAACAGTTCTGATGCTGCCATTTCCACAGCATGTATGAAAAATGAGTCGACGCGATGTTTCGTGGCAGTATCCTTCATTTCCAGATGCCATTTTTACCACACATATTTTTCTCACGCTGGCATCCCATGCCCAAAAATATATGGCTCTGCCCATGCCTAGAACTGTTTCACTAATTTCCGCCAGTCTGTTGGTACCCAAACAGACTGCTTATAGAGACCTCCTTTCCTATTTACATGTATTATTTCGATACTCGAGTTGTATTCGTTTTAGTTATTTTGTCATTTTTTCCAGCGACGTGTGGTCACAGTTTAACGAACAAATTTTATGCTAGCTACAAATATAAAAATCGATTGGAAGCGTTTCGAAGGTAATCTACAAAACTACAGCATCATCGATCGATGTCACCCATACCAGGGTCAAACAGACGTGTGGGCGGTGTTTCAAAGAAAAGATTAAAATAGTCTGGAAATAACAGGAATATAGCGCCGAGTAGGCCATAGAAAGAGAGAGGGGGGAGAGAAAGATTTATTAAAGCCACTGCGACACCAGAGGTTACGTTCTCCGGTCGTTTCACAGCGTGTGGCAATACTAAACCTATAATGCAGCTATGCAGGCCGCAGCGGTAGGCCTAAACCTACTGCAAGCCAAAGTGTGCCTACTATCCTATCACAGAATTTATAGTATAGTTGCCTATATACACGACGGAAACGACGAACATGCTAATAAAGGAGTTCATAACGAGTTCGAATACTTACATCACTCGGTGCAGTACGATGGTGTCTGCACTGAAGTGTTTTACAAACCAGTGTTACCTGTTTTCCAGGCCGCGTATTTAACCGAATACCCACTCCACGAATCTTTCTAGCCATATGGACCACTGATACCCTCCGAACTACGAAATACTAGACTGTTTCTAGAATTTTGTCGACTCTAGTTTCAACTTCATTAATTATGTAATTGATTCCATCCAGTAAGATAAAGCTAGTTAACCTGTCACTTTTTCAGCCTACAATTATTTATAGCGCTCTATTAATTTAGGATGCGTGATTTTTGACGTCCGTTTTCCCGTCGACACTTCATGCTGGCAGCGCTTACTGGGACCGTTTATAACTGCCGTAAATCAGGCAGAAGAAACAGCATAATAAATAGATCCTCAGTCAGCTACCGCATCGACTAGCTTCCACTGGTCAAAAGGTCATGTTTACCTGTACACGCAGGCAGACGACAAAAGTCGTGCAATTTGACTTGATGTGTGCGTGCACAAGGCAAAGTTTGCTGAAAAAGCTAAGACCACATCACATCGGTTCTATTTCTATCAGCGGACGCGTCAAACTAATAATAGTTACACAACTTACTCTTCCACCACTGTTCGGTTCAAAGGAGGCTATGTGGCATCATGCCCGGAAAACGTCGGCAAGGTGGTCAGAAGAAGCAATGGATCGATGATATCGTTCAGTGGGGCGACAGGAGCCTGGTCGAAATGGTAAGACAGGCTGAAAACAGAAAGAGTTAGTTCATGAAGCCGCCAACGCTCGTACATCGGGCACGGCAAGCTGATGATGTTGCAGTTTAGCGCTGGTCTAAACACTGAGTATATACATCACAATAATTATACATTATAGACAGCCATGAGATCGCGCATGTTGGAAGTTCGCGTCATCTCAGGTATAGGCCAAAGTATTAAACTAAAATAGCTTCGAAGGAACAGATTAAGAGTTAGCCACAATGCACCGCGATCTCAGCACCCGAACAAAAATGTCTTTAGTGCAGCGGCCTATAGTTTTAAATTGCAGCATTACTTTAAACGGCATTAATTAACAGCATTTGCAACACCTTCAGCGACCAATGAAATGAACTTGGGACGTCGAATATCGAATATGCAGCTTAGTTGATAGCTGCTGCAAGTGCTGATGACGCAACACTGCGTCAGCGCAGACAGCAGCAGCAGCACTCTGAACCACGGATTCTATCCCGTTTTAGCGCCGCCAAACCGAACAGCAGGGCTTCTTTCTACTTTTCCAAACTATTCGTCTCCCGTGTGGATCTCCGAATTTTTTTTCGCTTCTTAGTAATATGATACGAAAAGCGCTACGACAAACTGGCCTGAAGGCTAAAGCCGACGACTTAACGACGTTCGTGACTTCAACATTCTGAGCAGCTTAAAATCGCTGTGATGTCAAATTTCGCCGAGTTCCGTTCAGACAACAGTTATGTGTTTGCATAAACACTTCATCGCCCCTCTGAAGATTCGTATAGGCCTATATATGAGCATCTCTCACATAATGATCATACTATTGGTCTAAAAACTCGCTTGAAAATCGATCTGGGGCTCGTGCTAAAGAACTCGTAAAACAGGGATTTTTTAACCGGCAAACAGCATATTTTTCTGGGGCCTGTAGACCTAGTAAATCAGTGTTTATTAATGAGCACGGCTGGCTATACGGTAAACACGCCTGGAGTATGGATGACTGTCGGCATGATCTGTTGCGAGTCTTCTAGCTGCTATTGTGGCGTCTATATGCAAGACCCACATACTGTAAATACGTCATCAGCCATGCTTTATCACCTGTACAGACC
>Ga0209367_1006189_pt1 | contig 16592 bp, 14 predicted proteins | sample WorMetLIZISLAND2_FD_187412 | JGI IMG/M metagenome (GOLD analysis project Ga0209367, IMG submission 187412) | Marine gutless worms symbiont microbial communities from Max Planck institute for Marine Microbiology, Germany - Olavius geniculatus... ... | reverse complement strand
CCTCGGTACCGCCGACCCCCAGATAGTTTGTGTTGTCTTTGCAAAATTAAAGTCTAATATGCCGCAATACGTCACAGATTACTATACATTAATGAAAAGTAATGGACATTTTAGGTAAACTTTCCACATGTTTAGTTATTTTATATTTTGAATATATTTTTTAAAAAACTAGAATTTTTCCATACCTAATATGAGGCCCCACAGCATACGTGAGGCCCCTCGGCCGGGAGATACGGAGAGCCCTTCCGCCGGCTCTGCTTAAGCCTACGGGGCGGTAATGCTGCCCTGCCCCGCATTGGAAATTGAAAATTGAATATGAACGATTTCTCCTACTTACTTGCTGATTTCTATTTTTCAAATTTCTAATACATATGTCACTTTTAGTTGTATCTTTCTGCCAGTCTGGTTCCGGTAAGAAAAGAAAAGGAAATAAAGGTAATTTAGGCATTTATTGCTAACTGAATTGATCAATACGTTATTCGAGCTAAACAGTGCATGATGCTCGTCAACACGCTGACGCATAATTTTGAGTTAAAAGTAAGGTCTCGCTCGTCACAGGCAGAAAAAGGGGCGTGGCCGCGGTTGATTTGTTACAGACGGTGGGTGCTATTATCAGTCGAAGATTACATCCGCCGTGAAAATTCACGGAAAATAAGTAAGCATTTTCGCTATCCGTCGTGAAATCCATATCTACGAAAATTGCAACTGTATACTTTTTTTCTTTTTTTAGTTAATACTGTAAATTATTACTGTGTTATTTTATCGCTTATTCAGCATGCTTTCATCGTTTACAACAAGCCGCCATAGCTAAGTTTGTACTAAAATTGACGCCGAGAGACGTGTCATTACGCAACATTTACATTCACCAGGGGCGACAATTTCACGTGCAATATAGTACAATTTTGTGCTTAATATTGAAATTACGGTTTTCACTTACACAGATAAAGGTTAGGGATAAGGTTTAAGTTTAGTGTTAGTGTTAATGTTAGGGTTAGCAATCGGGTTAGGTTTAGCATTTTTGAAAGATATATGTGACAATAATGCACACCATAAATTAGTGTACAATATACGTTATAAGTTCGACGGCAGTGCTAGTGCCTACAAAAAAAATTGCCAATGGCTGCCCGTGATGGTCTACTTAGACCTGAGGAGCTAGTTGGTGGACTGGCGATCTGTGAAGCTACGGCCAAGGTAGTCAGTTGCGGTTGTCGCCATAGCGAAAGCCGCCGTGTCCCTGCGAAGGGACACGGCGGCTTTGGCTATGGCGGACCACAATCGTGTAGACGGACCTCTAGTTTACTGGCTACAGTCCGTCTAGATGGAATATTCACGGCAGATAGCAAAAACGCTTACTTATTTTCCGTGAATTTTCACGGCAGGTAACACCTTGCATTATCAGTGGGTATTCACTGTACCAATTCTATAATCAGTGCTGTACCACGGCGATTTAAATTTTATTTTAGTGCGGCCGAACTGATTTTAACGTTAACCTTGTTACTAAGTCTTAACCCCAACTGTACTGGTGTTGAATTGGGGGTGCTGAAAATGCAAGTACTGGAAAATACAAGTGTGGAAAATGTAAGTACAAAACAGGACATTTTGCACTGATGGAAAATATAAGTATGGAAAATGCAAGTACATGTGTGTAAATATTTTTGCGGGAATTACAATAAAAATATCAGTGCTTGTCAAACGAGGTTAAAAGAGTTAAACAGAATCTACAGTTGTTTTGATTTGTAAAACGATAATGCACTTGGATTTTCCACTTTTGCAAATTAGTTCTTGCATTTTTCGTACTTGCATTTTTCATCCTATCGTATGTACATTTTCCATACTTGCATTTTCAGTCACCCAGTCAAATTATTCATAAACAGTACTCACCTTTTTGAGATCATGCCACAAATAATGCGGCCACATGTGTTAACTGTTAACTGTTGAATGCATATTGCATACTTAATATGTTATTAAGTCGTAAAATTTGCATTGCTGTGAAGTGTGAATTGATGTTTGATTACAGGTCTCTGATGTTGTACCAGTAATGTTTATGCTGTTAAATATCTGTCAAAAAAGTCATTAACATGACCATCATGGATGCCAGTAGCAAAGTCAGTGCAGTATTCTGGTCGAGGTAACTGGATTTTAGCTTGTAAATAAATGTTCCGTCTCATTGTAGAGAAAATTGCCATTTACAGCTACAGCAGTAGGCACCTGACATAGCACAGCTCGGCATCGCAAAAGTCATGTAATTACATCGATATTACAACGTTTTTTGGGTTTTTGTCATTTTGGTAACTGCTTCTGCCTTCTTTGGAACAACTGTCCATCAGGTGTCACTGCAGCAGACAGTAAGCAATCCTTGATGTGTGAAAGTTGATAGGACCCCTTATCTCAGTTTATTGACTTGTCTTGTTCTTTCCTGATGTTTATCACTTCCCTGATCTATCAATCCAAGCTGTTGCTTTCTCTGTCAATCACCTTGGCACTGTCCCAGTGGTTGAGAGAAATTGTGTGTAAGTAAGTAAGTAAGTAGTTTATATAGCACATTAACTGTGGCAACCTCGAATGCACTCAATGTGCTAGTAAAACGAGAAGTAAAAATGTCTTAGATGACATTTGAAAGTAGGTAAACAGTGTGAACTGCATCAGAGAGTATTTGGCAGAGTGTTCCAAGTAGATGGACTGGCATGTCCAAAAGCACGGTTTTCTTAGGTTGTCATCTTGATCTGTGGAACCTGCAGCTGACCATGGCTTGCAGATTGCAGATGCCCACGACTGTCAATGCTGGCGACTGGCTGGCAGAGATCGATCAGGTATCCGGAAGCCATGCTTTGTCAACACTTGTACACTTAAATGCACAGCCAGAACCTAATCCGGTCATTGACATCCAGCCAGTGCAAAAACATGATGCCGGAAATCTGTCAGTCCTTGATCGTACTTGCCGCAGTCTGATGCGACTTGGGCAGCTGCATTGAGAACACGTTGCAGGTTGGCTGTCGTCTTGTTTGGCAAATGTGGTCTGTGACTGCAGACTTGTTTTGCTCTGTTGCGGCAGATCTGCTGGTGTTTTGAGTGTACACTCTCACATCACATTGTGTAACTTCTTGTCGGTGTTCCTGTAGCCGTACCCCGAAAGCTCTGCCCATTTCCCAATGTCAGTTTTGTTGCAGTTTTTACATGGTATTTTGTACACACATTCTCGTGCATCTTGTTGTTTGTGCTTGTCCTTTGGATGTACAAGGAGACTTCTTATTGACTGGAATGGCTTCATGGCTGTGGGAATACCATGTCGTCTGTAGGCTCGGGTAACGGCTTCTGACAAGCCATGTATGTACGGTATGACCACTGTTGTCCTATTTTATGCGGAAGCTGTGTGGATACTTTTCAAGTGACCTTCTTCTGCTTGACTGTTTCCAGCTGTTTTTTGATATTTTGATGCTCCAGTCTGGATACCCACAACATGAGAGTGCTGTGTGGGACTGGATATGGTGCTCTTTCTACTTTCTATCTACTTCTTTTGTTACGATGTTCCTATTTCTGTCTAGAAGAGTCCTAATCACATTGAGCTTATGTTGTAGCAGGTTGTGAAAGCTAAAATGTAAGTACTGGTCAGTATGTGTGGTTTTCCTATAGATCAATAATTACAGGTGACCATCTGACTTTCTCACGATGAGGGTGTCAAGAAGACATTTGTAGATCTTTTTTTATTCCGCTGTGAACCTGATGCTCTTGATGTCATCTGTGGAATTGAGGTGCTGTGCCAAGCCATCTGATCTTTGCATTTGATAATCTCCAAAATGTCATCTACATACCGCTTCCACAACTTTGGTTTGTATTCTAGTAGAACTTGTGCGATTGCAGACTGTTCTAAGAATTCCATGAAGATATCCGCTACCATTGGAGATATCGGGCTATCCAAATTTCTGTGAATATGTTTGGCCTCGGAACACAAAATAGGTGGTCGTGAGAATGAACTCCAACAAATCCATTACATCCTCTACCTCCATAAGTCTTGTCTTGGTCTTTCATGTAATGTAAGTTTCTAATCTTGCCGTGATCACCTCCAGAGATTTCTTGATCGATGCATTAGTAAACTAGAAAGCAATCATAGCTCGCAGGTACCTCTGCCAAGTGCTTGTCAGATTGTAATGTAGATTTCACCTACGCGTTTCAAACTATAGTTGCATTTTCCACAGTGACCTAGTTCTACGTGACCTAAAAACCATGATTGGATACACTGCCGTTTTGCCAGCGGTTTCCATATGCCCCCTTTAACGTATTGGTAACGAAAACTTCAGAGTGACCCAGAATGCAGGATTCCTGCCGGATCACCCCCAAAATTGAATCAACTGTAGCTTATGCCCGATATTTCCTCAAAATTTCAGAAAGATCCGTCCATAACTTTTTGAGTTATCTTGCTAACACACAGACAAACAGACAGACAAACAGACAAACAAAAACCGGTAAAAACATAACCGCCTTGGCGGAGGTAACAAGGACACAACATCATGTGAGAGTTTTAAGGTTTCATCGTTTTCTAGCGTGACATTTTCTAAGGTTTGTGCTGTGTCTTGAATTTTTTTTTACTGCCATTGTTCATATACACTGTGAGTCAAAAACGTGGCACCAAATGAGGGACATTGATATTTGAGAATTTTATTTCTTATTACCAGAATTTCAATTCCTGAGACTCGTCAGTACTCAAGTTAGACCATGCTCTTACTGAAATTGCAGGCAGTACAGAACGGTATAAAAAAAACTAATAATAATCAAAAAATGATGTTAATAAAATATACAATTTAAATAAAAATATTGATTTATAATTTTTTTTTTATTTCAACCAAATCGTTATATTTTTGTCCTACTTTCTTTCTTATTTCAATCAGCACATGGTTTCCGATGGATGATAGTCTGGGTTGGCCACTTATCTAAGCTCAGGTCAGTCAGAAATGTCAATCCACTTTTCCTGCCAAATTTAATTACAGCCAGCAACTCACTGGTGAACAGCAGAACCTATTTGTTGTGTTGAATAATTTTCAGAGGGTGAGAGTTACAATTCTTTAATTGAGATCAAGATTGTTGCTGGAGTCTTCATTCTTCAGTATCTTGTTAGCATCCATATACTTCATATCTACACTACACTGTGACACTGTGTCCGGTAAAAAACTAATCCCCTAGGCAATAAAAATGTCAAATCTGAATGAATCTGAATAACGTTTTGTACACTTAATCCCCAATAAATTTCTAAAGGGATTGCCAAATTTCATTGAAAAATTTTAGTTCTTAGCGGAGTTATTAATTGTTCAATATTGATAACAAAATATCTCCGTTACCAATATCTTGTTACACAAGTAAACCCCTCTGTTACTGTAAATATTTGCGTAACTCCAACAAACAACAACTAATTCTAACAAAATTTACGTCAACAGTGCATCGTCTGTGGGCAACCAAAGTGCCAAATTTTAGTGAAATTTACCGAAGCAAACTAGCTACAGTGGCTTTTGTGAGGTCACCCCAAAACACTTCAGTTTCAAGTCTTTGTGTCTAACATTATCCACAAAGACCTGAAACTGAAGTGTTTTGGGGTGACCTTACAAAAGTCGTGTGGCTCGGTAGTCTAATGGTAACGTGCCAGACTTGTAATCCTGAGGTCACTCAGGGGCGCAGGTTTGACTCCGCACCGGGACACTGCCGGGTAACGACCTTAGGCAAGTTGTTCACACACATGTGCCTCTGTTTACCAAGCAGTATAATTTAGTACCGGTCAAAGTGTGGTGATGCCCCGAGGCTGGGAAGGTAACCATAGGTCTAGCATCGCACTGGCTATGCGTCACGGACTCAAGTGGTTTATCCACCTACGGGCTCAACGGCCTAAGGAAGGGAGTTGAGCACCCCGTCTACGCCCCAGTTGGGGTATGGCACCTTTAGCTTTACCTTTACAAGTCATTGTAGCTATTGTTTGCTTAGGCAGATTTAACTGAACTTTCGAAGTTTGATTGCCAACAGATGATGCACCGTCGACATAGAATTTTGTTAGAATTAGTTGTTGTTCGTTGGAGTTACTCAAATGTACAGTAGCAGAGGGGTTTACTTGCGTAACGAGATATTGGTAACGGAGATATTTTGCCATCAATATTTAACATTTAATAACTTTGGTAGAAAATAATATTTTTAATGAAATTTGGCATTCACTTCAGGAATTTATTGGGGATTAAGTGTGTGAAACTTTATTCTGATTTATTCAGATTTGACATTTTTATTGCACGACGTCTAAGGGATTAGTTTTTTACCGGACACAGCGTAGATATTGGCCAACTTTCAAAGTTTGTCATTGACAGAGTTGGCAGGAGATTTGCATTAAACTGATCTTTGAAGTTCTCTCAACGTGTTAGACTTCGCAGCTCTGAGATGGGTTCCCGTGAGGAGCTATAGACATCCATAACTATTTGAGAAGGCAGCAGTTGTGTCTATTGCTATATATATAGTACTCATGTACTTATTGGTACATTTGTGTTATGTAGGTCTGAGAGAAGGCTGTGGCTCTGCATACTGTTCAGCATCTGTTCTGTTGTCTATGCATCTCGGGCAGTTATGCCGCTCTGCATCGTCGCCGTCAGTCATGAGTATCACTGGAACAAAACGGAAATGGTACATCATAGTCACTTGGGAGGGTGACGGCCCGCCATAGCCAGGGGCCACCATAGCCACAATCCCATAGCCAACCAGGGCCGCCATAGCCAGGGGTGGCCATAGTTAGGGTTACGGTTAGGGTCAGGTCCCCACATTCCTATAGGCTTCCCATAGAATCCCTGCTTGACGAAAGGGGTGGCCGTAGGGGTCGCCGATGGTACGAATGGCTAGCTCTGCCACACTTTCCTATAGGCTACTAGGGTTAGAGTTAGGGACAGGGTTAGGGTTAGAGTTAGGGCTAGTAGGGTCCTAACACTAACCGTAACCCTAACTATGGTGGCCCCTGGCTATGGCTATGGCATTGTGGCTATGGCGGCCCTTGGCTATGGCGGGCCACAATCCTTGGGAGTATCTTGTATGGTGATTTACTGAGATTCTCGGCTGTAGGCTAAACTCATGTGGTCACCCATGTATGCGGGAAGCTCCCTCATCAGTCTTCAGTGCTCTTGGACTGTAGGTTGGGTTGGAGTGGCATCAGTCGGTCAGTGTGTGTGTGAGTGTGTGTGTGTGTGTGGTTTCACAGGGCATGGTGCTGTCGTCGTTCTTCTGGGGTTATGCTACGACCCAGGTCCTCGGAGGCTACCTGAGTGATCGGTGTGGTGCTAAGCGTGTGATGATGGCTGCAATGCTGGGCTGGTCGCTGCTGACTCTGATGACGCCTGTAGTTGCGCAGTCATGCTCCGATGATGACCGCCCCACCATCAGAGACCACTCCGCCACTGGAAGTTCAACAAGATCTGCCATCGTGCTTCGCATGTTCGTCATCATGCGGATTCTCACCGGCTGCCTTCAAGGTTCAGACGGCTGTATTGTTGTGGCAAAAACATTTTGAAAATTACAAGTTGATTAAAATAAACAGTGCAAAATTTGCTTGTAATTAAAGATTATACTTTTAATCCTTTTTATTTTAATAGTTTTTTATTTTAGTTTCTTAATTAGGACTAATTTTTTTGGGGGGTGGGGTTGGTATAATTTGCGACCTAGATTATACCAACAAATGCTGTGTCGATGCGCAATAGTTCTGGGCCGAGGCCTTAGCGTCGATGAAGCTCGGACACTAGCTAGCTCCTTCAGGGGTGAAAAGGAGGGCAACCTCTGTGAGGTGCAAGTCCCTCCCTGCTGGTATAGCCTCTGGACATAGAAGTCCAACCAGTTACCTCAACAAAGGTCCCCCTGGTAACTGTAGTAGGGCTGTTCCCCTACTGCAGGATAGAACAGGTTGGTCGATCCTCATTGCCTGAAGGCCATGCTGTTCATTCCTGAAGGTTGGGTTTTGCAGTGTGCTTGCAGCTCACTCGAAGCCAGTGTGCAGCTGCCAATCAGTGTTGGCCCTGTCTCTGTTGCTATAGCTGGAATCGGTTATGCTAGAGCTAGAGTTATTCAGCTCATGTCTGCAATGAATCCGGAGTGACTTGTACCTCTCTTTACCAGTCACAGTTTGTGCATATGGAACACTCGTTCTGTCTGTACTTACGTATGCTTACAAGACACAGACACTGTCAGCTGTTGACACAAGATGTCTAGAGGCATTTCACGTAAAATGCTAATGCTGGACAGCCAGAATCTGCTCTCAGGACAAATGTGCAACACAGAGGTTGCCACCTTTAAAACCGACCTCAGTTCTGCATCAGAAATTATCATCTGATGCCTTAACTCATTCTTTGGCCACGTAACCATGCTTTCCAAGGATACTCTGGCCCATCAGTGGGCCAACCCAAGAACAGATGGCTCAGTGAACTTTGTGGGGACAACAACACTCCGCCTGCTGATCTCTGGAGATGAGCCGCGCCATGTGAACACACAGGGGTGATGCTACGGTCTTCGCCGACTACATCGTAAGCATTAATGATGTCGATGTGAGCGGAGATGCTTAAGGCTAAAAATATTTGTGTAAGGCAGTTATTTATTGCATGAGATATGAAGGAAGGTGCTGTTGTGAATGCAGGAGTACATTTTCCATCAGTGCAGAGTTTGCTGTCACGACGAGTGCTTGTTACGGAACGTGCTTTCAGCCTCTCGTTTGCACTTTCTGGCACATACATGGGGTCTGTTGTCACATATTTCCACTTCAGCGCTTTTTGATGAGCTACTTTTTACGCGCAAAAGCAGCTACTGCTTTAGCGCGTCTTAGACATCGCAGTTCTGTCTGTCCGTCTGTCCGTCCGTCTGTCTGTCCGTCACACGGGTGGATCAGTCAAAAACGGTACAAGCTAAAATCACCAAATCTTCACCATCGGCTGCCTGGAAGACTCTAGTTTCAGGAACCGTAAAGCTTTTCCATAAATTCGAAGGGGGTCACCCTGAACGAGGGCGCTAAATGAGAGGGGGGTGGGCAAAATTGCGACTTTGGCCAATAAGTCGCTGTATCTCAGTAACGGTGTGAGATAGGGCCTAGGTTGCTATTAATCACTAATAGGAAGTCGTACACTGGCTCTCGATTAGCGCCAAATTTAATGACCTTGAGTGACCTTGAACGCCAAAGTAGGGGGTTTTATGGTTTTTTTTTGGTGATTTTGGGCTGCGACACAAGTCTATATTATTTACAAGGTGGCGCCACGAAACTATAGTTATGCGATCCAGATAGAGAATTTGGTATTTGTATATTAACTTAGTGTGAACACCCCAATTTTCAGCTAAATTACTGAACCGGAACTGGCTTTTGCACGTCTCGTGAGCATTAGCACAAATTTCTTGTTACTATTTTAGTTGAAGAATTGTTCATAAGATGTTTTTTTGTCTGATTTTTAATTAAGTGTCTCAGGTAAGGTCATACTGTATACATTGAATTACGCTTGTTTTCGTTTATTCTGAGTGTTGATTGCAGCCTGCTTAATGTGGCGTATTTTCATATAGCCTCAGACCTTACTGTAATACTTTACTTATGGCTAGTAACTGAGACAGTCTTCTAAATGATTTTGCCAGTTTTGCAGACATTTAAATTACTTCGCATGACAGATTGTTTTGAATATGGTTATGAATGTGCATGGATATGCGCGAGAAATGGTCCAAAACGAGATGCTGAAACCTCTTGGGCTGAGACCAAGACGTTGAACAGTTACTTTGTTTCAACAGTTACACTGTTTACTCCTCAACCAAATCAATCACAGGAACATCCGCAGATTTTGATCAATGGTACAATTGTTCCCCTTGAAGAATAACCTAGAATTCTTGGTGTGACCCACGATACGATGTACACTTTCGCCGCTCACTGTTGGAATCAGGCAATGAATTCAGCGCACTAGAGATTTCTTCGAAATGATAGTGCGCTATATAAATGTTCACTTATTATTATTATTATTATTAATGAAGGTTAGAACTAGTAACAACATCCTTAAAACCTTAACAGGCACAACATGGGGACAACAGAAGGAGACCATTATTCTCACATATCAAGCTATTGGTTGATCTGTGATCGACTATGCTGCACCTGTATGGGCACCAGTAATTAACGAGTCATCATGGAATTGTCTCCAGACTGCTCAAAATGAGGCTTTGCGAATCGCAACATGGCACATTTGGACCACTTACACCAGGAGACTAATATACTTCCAGTCAAATCACATTCTGAATTACTAGCTAAACAATGTTGGTTATCCTGTTATCAGTCACACCATCCCAGCCACCATTTAACATCTCAGCCAGCCCCAGCTAGAAATGTGAAGGGCACGCTAAGTAAATTTGATCAGGACGTTGGACCACTCCTTGATGACAGCATCTCTGAAGTTGAGCAATACAGTTCTGCTTTATGCACTCTTCACAGCCAAGCAGTTGTAGAAGCACAGTCAAACTTTGTACCAGACAGAGTCCTTGGAACTACTCTGCCTGAATTATCGTCATTTGAATGCTACCTTTCTAAATTCGTTTGCACTACTCTTGCTCAGTTACGTTTGGGTCACTGCCAGCTCCTCAACTCTTACAAGGCCCGCATCACTGCAGGCGTGACGGATGTTTGCCCGGACTGTGGAGTGGCACCACACTCCGTTGAACATTTGTTCCAGTGCCCTGCATGCCCGACACAACTGACAACTCAAGATCTATGCGACGATCCAGATGCGGTGGCTGATATTCTCAAGCTCGACGACAACTAACAAAAGGAGAGGATCTGTGGGCTACAACAACAACAACAACGTTAACACTTTGTCTTAGACGAGACCCGAGCAGCACAGTCCTGAGACCAAGATGAGGCCAGAAATGTTGAGCATTTTGTCTGAGTTGAGACTGAGATGAGACCCAAGATGCACAGTTCTGAGGCTCAGACAAGGCCGAAACATTACTACACCTTGAGAATGTCTTGAGATCGAGACGTCAAGACAATCAATCAGGGATTTTTAAAGCAGCCTAATTAATGCAAACTACTGCTAGGTCCACTAGAGAGAGAGATAGTTAGTCTAGGAAATAATCAGGAAATATTTTGTGAAGAGATGAGTTTTGAGATGCTGGCGGAAGATGAACACATCATCTGGCAGGTGGTTCCATGAAGATGAGGTACTGGTAAGTCATAATATGAGTACTTAGCATGATAATAAGTATATGTTTCAGCACGGTCAATTGTAACGAGGCATAATACACAGCAGATCGACACTGATCGTGTTGAACGTACTTATGTCATGACTGTGATTACGGTCGCTGTTCTTCCTGAGACTGGGTTGGGTGCTGTGCACAGACTTGAGTCATGCATGTTTTGGTCATCACGCTTGAGTGGAGCGAGATTGTTATGATAAGCTGCCATTGATCAGTTGAACTAATTGTGCATTTGATATGTAGAATGTTGTTGACGGGAAGCATCGGTTCAGTTCTACTGGACAAGTTCAGTTGGACGTCTTCTTTTTCACTCATAGGTACGTTTACAACTCTAACGATATCACGTGATACATGAATTATAAATTGCGCTGGAAAACTGCAGTGATTTATGCTATAAACAAGACCTTTTTTAAAGACCAAGACCCCTTGTCCTCCAGTAGACAGCATTATAAGATTGATATCTGTCTGGAGGATAACAGGGAAGATTATTAGAACTACCATTATTGTTAATTATACATGCACACATATAATGGAGTTAGGTTTAGCTCATTTTTGTGTTTTGTGTTTCTGTAAAGGTTAAACTTTCTGTTTCTTAATTGTAAAGGTGAAACTTACTGTTGAGCTGTCGCTGATACAGCTCTTTAAACTCGCACAAATCTTAACAGAAAGCGTGTGTCTGTGTGTGTGTGTATGTGTGTGTATCTGTTCTTTGTCTGGCCATATCTGAGCAGCAATATTGGCATGCGATGCCAGTGTGGACAGATACTGCGGTTGTGCTGCTGCAGCTGTTTGCAGCAACGTTGCCATTTCGTCCGACTTTACCTGCCACCCCTCATCGCCACTTAGACTAAACCAAGCAAGGATCAACCGAGCTCTTTGCTGCTTGCTGCTGACTGGCTGACGTGCTGCTGCTGCTGCTGCGTTTTGTATTGGTTAGCTCATGGCGTCACGCTGAGTGAGTGAGTGAGTAGGGTTTAACGTTCAGTTCAGTAAGCATATTTAATTCTATAGCATTTTAATTTTTATTGTGCCTTTAAACGTTAGTTTTCAGAGCGAAGTGACCGACCGATGCAGCGGTGTGGCTAATGCCCCAGGCTTAACTGTCGCTTTTTATTGGCAATTGCTCTCGACGCACCCTAGTCGATGCACTGATGCTGCAGCTGTCATGACATTGTTTACAGACATCTACCATCTCTGTTATCATATCCGGTCACAAGACACAATTAGCACACAGCGCTGACAAATCTAAATTATTCTTCACTGGCTTTCATACTGCCTATCATGATGCATGCAGCTAAGTGATAACTGTGAAATGCAAAAGCGCAAAGTCTGTTTAAGTGTAAAGTGTGAAATAAAATGCAAATTTTTCGTCGCATTTTTTCTTATTTTTTTGGTTTGCCCTGTCTCACTGCAATGATTGATCAGCTCTTTGAGTCTGACGGGTCTGTTTAATTGTCATCGGAGTTCGTTTAACGCTCGCGTCGTGGACCATCGTATGTGTTTTAGTCTACCTAGTCTATCTATAACCTGCAATCTTGTTTATTTATTCATTCATTCATTCATTTCTATTGTTGTCAGCGACAGCTCATTCTAAGCTGTTAGCTTGTTCCATTATAATGTGTTTATGTGCATTCTGCCTGGAAAGGCCGTCCCCAAAATGACCGGTACTGTGTCGGGTGAGACGTTAAACCCTACTCACTCACTCACTCTCTGTCAAGACCAAGAGTTTTTAGTGCGTCATCAAAATCAAATGTTTCAGTGTATTAATGTCACCCATTGATTAAGAACTTTCGTCAATGATTAGATGGGACAAAGTATGCAAAACTTCCTCCTTAATGCCAATTGATGTTGCCTTCATAACATAATTATTATTCGACTTCATAACTAGCTAACTGCTGCCCAAATATTAAATAGTTTTTTGCTAGCAGAAAGTCTAGAAATTCTCAATTATTGTCAAGATCAAGATCTTTTTATTCTTGGGGCGTTTCAAGACCAACATCTTAGCCTTAATGACTACGTCTCTGGGAAAATGTGAAAACTGGAAAAATGTAAAATTTTTAGAATTCGTTATAATTCATGCAACACTTTTGGGTTGTGTATGTTCAGCAAAAGTGGTAAATTTGCCCACTTTTTACAACTTTTGATAAGAGTCACTTGTAATAAATTTTTACACTTTCATCAAGTGTCGTTGCACCATGTGGTTCCCTGAATATGCCACTGAATGCAGTCAAAGGCTACAAAATCAGCTGATACAACAATTGCGCCGACAGTCAGTCAAGCAGTAATAAATACGAAAAAGTCACAAGTACGTACATTTTTAGACACGCGATGTGGCACAAGACATGGGGATCACACAATGTTACCTCTCAGCCAGCACAGGTAAATGCACCCCACTTTAACCCCAGCGAGACAGGCTGGTAGTCGATTTACCTGTCGTGGAGAGATGGACCAATCATAAGTTTGATACCCTGCCTGGCCTACCATTATATCACAACGTCTTAATCTGATACGTCTGCTATGCTACCATTGCGCCACTGGATCATTAATTACCTCCGCCAAGGAGGTTATGTTTTTGCCGGTTTTTGTCTGTGTGTGTGTGTGTGTAAAAGATAACTCAAAAAGTTATGGACGGATCTTTCTGAAATTTTGAGGGTATGTCGGGCATGGCATAAGCTACAAGTGATTAAATTTTGGGGGTGATCCAGAAGGAATCCTGGATTCTGGATCACTTTGAAATTTTCGTTACCATTGCGTTAAAGGGGGTATAAGCGGAACCGCTGCAAAGTCGAAGATGGTGACGCCACTTGGCGAATAGCATTGCCTTGGCGGAGGTACCTGCGGGCTACGACTGCTGTCTAGTTTCCACATGATTTGGCATATTTCAGGTGCGCTGGGACTGGTACACATGATTGTGGTCTGCTATTGTTTCGGCTTGCGTGACGTCATGGCTACAGACAGCAGCGGCGGTGCCGGTAAAACATCATTGGTTGGTCGAAACCAGTCTTCATACTCTGTGCCTTGGCTGACAATCTTCAGCAAAGCACCATTCTGGTTGGCATTCCTGCTGTATACATTGTAATGTAGCTTACTCAGTTTTGTTATCTGCATTTTTCGGAATAGAAGAAGCGGAAAAGAAACAAGGAAGTCTAAACAGAGAATGGCTGGATGATATCAAACAGTGGCATAGAAGTTAGAATCTTAAAGTGTAGAATACATGGTACTTGATGCCGGTTGACGGAATAATTATTATTAATAATTATTACTTGGCTTTTTTGTCAAGTACCAAGACCAAGACTCTTTTCAAAAGCAAGAGCACAATTTTATTTTTGTTTTTGAAGCACTTTTAGACAAAAAAACCATCTTGGTTCATAACCATCTGCCCAGGGCCAACTCAGTCTGGCCATCCCTCAGTGGTATTGAGTACCAGCGAAGTTAGGGGAGTAAGCAGGCACACCGTGCGATGCTCTGGCCCCATATCTTTAGTCTGGCAGTATAAGCTGGTGTCTGGTTGAAGGGCTAAGGAAATGGCCTTAGGGAGGACTTTGATTTTGCCGCAGAATTGCTACACAAATTAGGTTGTCGACGTAAGCACTGACACATTAGTGAATACTGTGGAGGAGTTAATATACCGACTCCGATCACGCTAAGTGTTGAGTGTAGTGTACAATATGCATTCATGTTTGCAGGGCGCTATTCGTCGGTCAATTCTGCTCCAGTTGGATATTCTTTATCCTCTTCTCATGGCTACCAACGTACTTCGCTGAAACATTTCCCTCTGCCAATGTATGCTCAGCTTTGTCTATTTGCAGCCCGCCGGAATACATTTTATGGCACAAGCACAAGAGGCGTGATATGACTGTAATTTTTATTCCGCAAAATTTATTTGGCATTTGTGTTGCAGTAGTGTTAAACTGTGCTTTTCTGAATTTTTGCCAGACAGCTTTTTAGTCTGCCCGGAAACCATAGTTTTCAGGAGGGCTTATGTTTTGCTGGAAGTTATTTTTTTCTTTTTTCCCCTCGCGTAATCTCCGAGCTCCGTGGGCCGATCACCGCGAAATTTTGCATGATGCTTGGAAGTATGTTCAATTTTATAATCCCAGTCCGAAATTTTGGGGGTGCCTTCCCAAAAAATTTTGGGGGGCCAAAAACATGCAAAATTTGGCCCGATTTCGGTCGACTTCAAAGTTCGGCGGCAAATATCTCCAGAGCGGATGAAGATATTCAAAATCGGTGAGTTACTCGATCGACAGCAATTCCTCCCGCGTTTAGCGAAACAAGTCCGGTGAAGTTTGGTCCAGTAACCTTGGAGATCTCGATGTGGAATTGTACCCACCCAAGGCGCATTTTTTGGAAGACATTTTTCAGCCCATAGGGGGTGCTGCGCCCCCAAATTTTTACGCACGCTAGAAAGTGACCAAGTCTTACTAGTGCAACCCCCACCGGGGACTGGGGCCCCCTTACAATTTTTTTCAAGGGGGGTCTAAAATTGGTCTTAATTGTAGCAAATTAGCCACTATAACTTTGAAGCAAAGCCTAATGACTTTGCCACGTGATGTAGTGCTAAGTGGGGCTGATAACATGCATACAAATTTTGGGTGCACTGCCCCCTTAAAATTTGGGATAGCAAAATATGTCCAAAATTCGGCGCGATTTAAGACAACTTTCAACTTTGAGCGCGAATATCTCTGGAACGGATGGAGATATCGACAAGCGGTAAATGGCGTTATCAACTACCGTCCCTGCTGCGTTTAACAAATGAAATTTGGTGAACTTTGGTCCACTACCAACAACGGTTAGTTCGCTAATGTTTACCTACCCTAAGTCGACACTGCACGTTCTGCGTATGCTAATGCGTTGGAGTTTGGGCTACGTGACTTTGCTACTAGGGGAATGTGAGCCCCCTAAATTGTCCCCCCCAAACGGACTTAAGGCGCTGGGCGGACTCACGTTGGGCTTTTCCCCAAATTTCTAGTTTGTGTTTTTTTTTGTCTGAATGGTAAGCCTGTGTATGTAGCAAACTACATGATGCTTAGTTAATGCTGCCATGTAACGGGTGGAGCATTGTGATAATTTGCAATTTGGTCTTTCACCTAATTACTCTGGTCCTTGATTTTATTTAGTAGCTTGGTGATTAAGGCACTCACTTCTCTCTCTCTTTCTCATTCCCAGTCAGGGGGGAGGGGCAGTTAATTTTGATCCAGGAAGTCCCAGAGGCGTCTAGGATCCATGCTAAATTTTTCTTCAGGCCAGATATCCGTCCGGGCCTGGTCGTGGGCTGAACACTTTAGCACCAGGTGCTCTGCCGTCTCGTCGGCGCCGTTGCAATGTGGACAGGTGGCGAAGTCCCGGCGCCCAATTCGATGGCGATATCCTGCCAACAATGG
>Ga0209367_1006188_pt1 | contig 16592 bp, 11 predicted proteins | sample WorMetLIZISLAND2_FD_187412 | JGI IMG/M metagenome (GOLD analysis project Ga0209367, IMG submission 187412) | Marine gutless worms symbiont microbial communities from Max Planck institute for Marine Microbiology, Germany - Olavius geniculatus... ... | reverse complement strand
TGTATTTGTTCTATGTATTGCCTATTTTTCTTTTTCTTTTTTTAATAGGGCACATATTAGAGGCTTGCCCTTTGTGTCCTTTATCAGACCACATGCACTGCGTTATTGATTTTATGTTTGTAACTTCGTCTGGTATGAATTAAATGATTATTGCTGTGTGATTGTCCGTGTAGGATTTATCGTACAAGGATCGTCATTGGCACGAGCGCTGCTTCAAATGCTGTGACTGTCAAGTGTCTTTGGTTGATCACCCGTTCGCGTGCAAGAATGAGAAACTCTACTGCGCCGACTGCCATGACAACAACTTCGCGGCGCGCTGCGATGGCTGCGGCGGACTCTTCAGAGCTGGTTTGTTTTCTCCTTCGTTCTCACTTAACTCTTCTATTGTTTGGCCGTTTACAACAACGAGTTTATACTGGGTAGTGCATGCGTCGGCTAAGAAATAATTAGCTAAATAACGACAAACGCGAGTAACAGTTACTATCTCTCAAAAAGTCACATGTCTCACATTCCATTACATCAAACTAAACTGTACGACTTCTGGATTTTACAAAGTAGTGTAGCAACAGTATAAAGATGAAGTGGCCAAAACTATAGCCACTCACGTCAAGTTTCGTTGTAATGTTTTGTGCCAAAAATTAGCAGAATCGGCCGCTGTTTCACGAGTCATTCAAAAGAATATAAGTGACACGTTTTTGAAACACTACTCTGTTAACTGTATGTTTTGTGAGTCAGTGAGACGTTAATGAAATGTAAACTGTGCCGTATAAGTCATTAATTCTACGAGGAATTAATTTTTTTCGTCTGAGTATTAAATACTGTACGATGTGCGCTTAATCGTGTGTGCTTGTATCGACAACCCAAACAGGGCATCGCGCTGCTAAATCGGCAACGGTCATCGCTTTCGCGCAGCTCTCGCAGAAGCGTGCTCGCTACCAGTGTAAAGCTTTCGGATGGTGGCACAAGACATATTTGCAGCAGTCGTTTGTGTCTGCTGCTGCAGCTGCTGCTGTCTTCAATCGCTCGCCAGGCTTTCGCGTGAATGGCTAGCAGCGAGCACGTCGCTATAAGTGCGCCGCTGTCGAATCTGGAAAAGCAGAGCTCTTGGTACGCAGTCGATCATCACGTTTTATTTTTTTCGGTTGGCCGCTGTATGATCAAAACACGACAGAATCCACGAGATTCGTCCGGGAATAATATAATAAACAATAATTAATATGTACCTATAACTTTATCGCTGTTGTACTTTGGAAACATACGGGAACGATCCAAAATTCGTGCCTGGCCGTCACACTGCTTTCGGTGGCCGCGTGAAAATCTGGGCGCTTATGGCATAATTATTATCCGTTATAGTGCGTATAGCGTTTGGTTTGCTGTTAATTGCAATACTCAGTGAGGGTGGCATTGCGTGCAGGAATGAAGAAGTACGAGTACAAAGGGAAGCAATGGCATGAGCAATGCTTCTGCTGCAAGGTCTGCATACAGCCGATTGGCAACAAGAGTTTCATCCCTCGCGACCAGGAAGTCGTCTGCGTTCAGTGCTATGAGGAACAGTATGCTCAGCGCTGCATGAAATGCAACGGGGTTTGTAGATACCTAGTTTGTTTACCATATCTCAAACTCCAGTTTACTAAGACTTTAAAATTCATGTGCTTTCGGTTGCAGCCGGCAAACGAGTAGGGACTGGGAGCGGAAAGCTTTTTTAAATTTAAATTTGAATTTAAATTATATCGTGTAATGTCATGTAATATTAGCTTACACAACTCATGGAAAACAAGTTGACGCACCAAGTAGTACATAAAATTATGAGAACTGAAGTAAGGATATCGCAGCATAGCAGACCAAGTGCAAACAGGTTTTTCTGGTAAATCTTTAAAAACAAACTAAAAACTGGAAAAGTAAATTTAAGGATTTAAAAAATTAAAAACGCAGGGCTTTTAAAGACGGAAGGCAACCGGAAACACAATTTTCAGGCCTAACCTTATTTTCGTACAAACAATCGCTGCTGTTGTGTGTGTGTTGAAACAATTTTTCCCGTTTTTTTCTGGTTGTAGCTGTAACAATCGCCAATAAGTAGGTTTACCGATTAAGCTTATCCACGAAGGGATGGCCAGGTTGAGTTGGCTTGGGTACATTGGAGACAGAAGTCAACATGTTGATTCATGTCAAACGTCTTATATTTCTTTAACGAATAAAGCGGTGTCTCTTTCAGTACGTCGTACACTGTACACTGTTGTTTGACATCAGGTGATCAACAAAGGCGGCATAACGTACAAGAACACGCCGTGGCACCGCGAGTGCTTCACGTGTACGAACTGCAACAAGGTGCTGGCTGGTGAGAAGTTTACCTCGCGCGAGGAGAAACCCTATTGCGCCGACTGTTTCGGAGAACTGTTCGCCAAGAAGTGCTGCCGCTGCGCCAAAGCAATTACCGGTGCGCAGTGCATTCACTAACAGTAATTAACTCTTAACAACAATTACAATTAAATCAACAATTACAAACATGTGTTCATTGACTAGCTCGTCTTAATGAACTGCGCATCTAATAAGCAGTTATTTGTCGTGTTATTTGCGTGGATGATCTACGTACATCTCTTTCGTCGGATATTATTCTGTCAGGCATTCATAGAAGCATCCATAAGAACGCTCACCGCCTTAACATGATCGAGACTGAATTTACATACTCCGCGGGGATGGGAGGCTGAGTTGACCTGGGCCATTGGTTAATGCCGAGACGATCTAGCCTACCTGTCACCCGTCCAAGTATTAGTAATCGCTTTTCAGCTACCCGCCCGGAAGTTGAACCAGCGACCGCTTAATCGCAAGTCCGACGCCCTATACCGTTTTGCCACCAAACCACCCACGACGTTATTGTTTAACGGCGTTTTTGTTGATTGGTATACACGTGGCTACGTGTCGCAGGTCTCGGCGGCACCAAGTTCATATCGTTCGACGACCGGCACTGGCACAGCGAGTGTTTCGTCTGCTACCGCTGCATCGCGTCGCTCGTCGGCCGTGGCTTTCTTACCGACGGAGCCGAGGTGCTCTGCCCCGACTGCGGGCGCGCCTAAACCGTTACTTACTTACCGCGCTGCAGTGACGTCACACGCACTACCTGCGTGACGTCATCGATGACACTGCTGTATATACGTGCCATTGGGTGTGGCGCTAGATACGACAAGAGGCACGATCGTTTGAGTTGAGATGAGTGCAATGGACGTATCGTCGTCCAAGTCTTCTAAGATAGGCCTACTGACACCTTGTTCGCGTTCAGTTCTCGCTCATATTTTGCTAACTCTGTAGGTGTCTATAGGCTACACACTTTTTCATCTTTAAACAGCCGTTATTTTCATCTTGGCTGCATTCTTACTTTTCACGTGTGTCATATATTTAAGGCTATTGGTCACTAATCTGTCATAACCATACGAAGATCGAAGTTATGGCAAGCCTACTGTACAGCGCTCTTTCACTTCAGAGCTTGGACGTGTCTGACGGTTCGCAAAACATTAGATACAATTTAGTTTGATTAATTTAGTTTTTAATTTATGTTGGCGACGGCTGTTGCTGCTGTTAGTTCTTAGAAAACCTATGATGTATCCTCTAAGGGCGCCATGCAATAATTATATGAGCCAGATCAGGATTATTGACAACGGTATAATGCATGTGGCCCAGTCAACCAAATGTTTTTGAGGCGGAGTTTCCAGGCTACTTGCATGACTTGTATAGTGCGTGTGCAGACGACACTCGGACGTCAAACGCAGTTTGTCGATTGTTTTAGAGCGTTCACACGACATGTGCGACAAAATAAAAAAAAGTCAAAGCAACTTATTATGCTTTATCGCAGTTTCTCCGAACGCCTACGATAAAGTAGGCCTACAACTTATCTTCGAGGTTTTAGCGCCACATTTCGCTCTGCGATGAACAGTAGGCCTAAACGGAGTCGACGGCAACGTCTCCATAAGTCCATATGTGTTATTAATATTATTTTATCGCGCATGTGCGAGCACCCTTAAAGAACGTACAAAACGACAGCTGTGAACTGAACTGATAAGAAACGAAATGTAATGAACTCAAATGAAAGCCGAGTAGCGTCGTGGCCGACGCAGCCCTCATAAATCGTAGGCTGTCGGTGAATCGTCGGAAAATGTATTTGTCAGAAAATTTTCATCTCAAAATACAAAATTTGAGGCTAAAAACTCCAATTGGGCGAAAATTTGAAGTTAAAATTTAATTTTTGAGCACCCGTGTTTTTTTTCTGTCGGAAATTTGCAGCTGTCTGTTGGAATAAACCTGTCGTCAAAAATTTTTATTTCTATCGGAGAATGCCATACCTACTATATTTTAACCACGACGCAGCTGATTGTGGCTTTCGTTTTAGTGATTTCATTTCATTTTAGTTTAGTTTATTTTATTTCGTTTTATTTTGGTTCAATTCTGTCGCTTGGTACGCACTTTTAGTAGCCGACTTTGCAGCCGCGATGATGGCGTTTAGACTGCGTGGAGTGTTGTGCACCAGCGCTGTAAGCCTACATTGACGTGCGATGACGATTTATGTAGATATCAGTTCACTGGCAGAAAAATAGATCTTAACAGTGGCGAAGCTAGCAGGCGAAAAAAATCAAATGGAGGCGTAAGTGAAAATGGAGACGCTGAAAACGCGAAGGTATGGAATTGGAAAGGGGGAATTCCTAGCCTCACGGACCAAGGAGTATATCGGAAAGTCACGCGTGATTTTTTCTTGAATATAGTTTTAATGTAGTCTCTGTCAAGTAACTTTTTCTCACAAAGTATTTGCAGCGAGAAATCTGAGAAAACGCGAAGAGGCTGTTAGATGTTCTTTACCATGGTGGTTACGCCACTGATGTTATATAATTGAATGCTCGCCGCACGTGTGATCGCTACTAGGCACCAATGGTACAGAACTGTACAGTGTGGGCCAATAAAGAACGTGGCAGTTTACTTGTATTTTATTTTCGCTAAATATTGACCAATCTTCCCATTTTTAATTGGCACACTATGCAGACAATTTGCAATAATGCCATTATTATATATCCGACCAGATTTTAAGTGCGTCTCTACACTACCCTGGGAAATATAAATGAAATATGAATGTATAACAATAATAGCAAACAAACATCCTGGTAAAATTAAAGAAAAAACACTTCAGACCCACATTGCGGTGAATAATTCGTATTACACAAGACTGTGTGGGTCTAACACAGTCTAACGCCATATGGATTATTTACTGCAGTGTTGGTATGAAGTGTTTTTTTCATTTACGTAAATGTTTGTTATTATCGTTAGTTTTTTCTTTCATTTATATTTCACAAAGTAGTGTAGAGACGCATTTACGATGTGGTGGGATATGTAATAATCACGCTATTGCAAATTGTCCGCAGAGTGCGTCAGTGTAAACATTTTGAAAATCGGTCAATAATTGACGAAGATATGGACAAAAGTAAAGTGCCACGTTTTTATGGCCCACAGTGTAGTTTGTGTAAAGTCGTGCACGCACGTTTGAGACCTTAAAGACTAGATATTATGTGCATTATTGCTGATGATGAGTGTCAATCTTGTGGATAATTGTATTAGGCCTAATACAAATCGGCAGTCGCTGTGTTTACTTCTCTGTTTCTGTTCAATGGGTACTCCTAGTTGACGCTTTCGTTCGACGGAGATCTCACGATTTCTGCTACTATCTGCCAATTTAGCGTGAAAAGGTTGCAGAAAGACAAAGACTTGCTGCTAGATCGTAACAAGCATGTTCACTGTTAACGAGCTTTCTGAGAATTCCAACATTATTGACATTGAACGATCTTGAGATCTAAAAAGCGGGCTTTTAGAGGTTTTTGCGATTTTCGCCTGCGACGCATGTTTTTATAGTGAGTTGCGCCGAAATTACTGGACATAGACCAAGACAGGCCACGTATTAAAATAGAAGTGTTCTTAGGGGACAACCCCCCAAAAAAAATAATTCGCAGAACTAAAGAAAAATCAAAGATTGCACAAAAATGTTGCATTACTGAATAGGCCTGTAGAAAACAATGATGTAAAAACCAGAACACATTTTGATTTACTGTTTTGAAGAAGTTTTGTAACTGTATCAAGCGCATTAATTAATATACGAAGGTCGTTCCGTAAATAAGTTTACAAAATGGCGCCATTCCAATCCATTAATTCTTAAAACAGAGAAACTCCGAAATATACGTTTTGTAGGGAATTTAATTCTGAACATACATAACCATTTTTGATGATGACGTAATTATTGTGACGTCATCTGCTAATAGAACCAGTGGCGTATTTAGGGGAGGGCCACGGTGTGATTCCCCCCCCCTTTGGCCCGACCATGAAAATTTTTTACAGGCGACTTTATATCAAAAAGTGTGTTTTTTTGCCATTTTCCAGCAATGACTGCAAAATTCAACAATGTTTGATGGTTTTCTTTCATATCGATACGATATACAATTAAAATCGCCATGTGAGATTGCATCGGATATGACGCCGGCGTCGCCGAACGCTTTTAAAAACCAGCTGCAAGTCGTATAAGCCTATAATATTTCGCGGCGGCCGGGTTTAGTGTCCATGGGTGAGTGACACGGCACTATATGAAACCAAAAGCAATAAAGGCAGTCGGCGGCTGGCTGGCGCACGCCATGGGCGGTGGTTAATTAATATTTTAAAATGTCAGATCCGAGATATGTTTATTATTGCATGTAACGCGACTATGACAGCGCTCTTAAGATGTGTTCCTTTGCCCTGTCGACATGACACGCCCTGTTCTCAGATAACACAAGCTGCAGCGGCATGGCCGCGATCATATGGATAGGCTATACAGTATGCGCGGCGTTATCAACTCATCAGTAGGCCTACGAGAATCTCAGGAGAACCAAGCTTTTTATGCCAGTGTCATGATATCATAATGTCATTAAGCGAAGGAGTGCTCTGTTTCAATCGCCGGCGCTTGCTGTCTTATGTGCAACTTTGTTGCCATCCCGCCACTCGCACATGGAACAAAAGTCAAAGAAGGGACAGACAGAACGTAACTATATGAGCTTAGTGAATAGCGAGTGGAAACGACAATAGCAGTGTCATAGCGCATACGTTTTACGATGTCAAACGCCAAAGACACGGCTTGCCAGCGACGACGTCGGCGACGATGATCAACGCATCAAGCATTCTGACGACGACAGACAGGGTTTGACCCAGCCCACTTATTACTGTACTGTGCTGTGAAGTTATTGACTTCCAATAATTCACATTGCGACTTAATCCGTTACGACGTTTTGCGGCTTGCTAAACTTTTTTAGCGAAACAACGCAAATATCTATAATTTTCTACGTTTCCAAATTTTAGAAAAATGGGCAATTTTGCGGCTTCCATTAAACGTCAAAAGCCAAAACTGTTTCAGCTTCAGGGAGCGAAGCCCACCTCACCCCCACCAGGGGCTCTGCCCCTGGACCCCGAACGAGGGCGCTAAATGAGAGTGGTGGGCAAAATTTGCGATTTTGGGCCAATAAGTCGCTGTATCTCATAATAACGGTGCGAGATAAGGCCTAGGTTACTATTAATCATTAATAGAAAGTCGTACACTGGCTCTCGATTGGTGCCGAATTCAATGACCTTGAATGACCTTGAACGCCAAAATAGGGGGTTTTATGGAATTTTTGGCGATTTCGGGCTGCGACACAAGTCTATATCATTCACAAGGTGTCGCCACGAAACTATCGTTATGCGATCCAGATAGAGAATTTGGTATTTGCATATTAACTTAGCGTGAACACCCCAATTTTTAGCTAAACTACTGAACCGGAACTGTGTCTCGTGAGCATTAGCTCAAATTTCTTGTATTTAATGTTTGTAAATGACGTCACAGTGACGCCATCCTAACAACACTCAAGTCTGTTACTAGGAATTAAATTCTTTATAAAACGTATATTTCGACCCCAACGCCTCAAGTCGACTCCCAGGTCTAGTAATGCGGTAAATCCACTGTTTTGTGTTACTTCCTTGCGAGAAAAGTATGGTCACGTGACGTAAATATAGCGGTTGCTAACAACGCTGGCGTTGTTTGTGATGGTTTTGAGTTGGAAAATGTGAAATTTTGTGAGTTATGATAATGATCAGATTATGCTTTATTGATGTTAAAGACAGTTACTTTCAATATATCTATCGCACGATAAAATTATAATAGGAAAACTGTTGTACTTCACAGACGAAGAACGGTTAGTTGATAAGCTATAAAACTTAGGCCTACGAATACCGAAAAACTTATTATTTTCAGTCCGGATCGAGGCCCTCGAGTACCGTCAAGTAATCAAATAGCCTATATCCATTCCAATATGAATAATTCTAGCGGTAGATATATATAGAAAGTCTATAAACCATGCCACGAAATGTATTTTGAAAAGCAAATTTCCCGACAACAGAACATTTTCCGACACGTTAAAATTTAGGAAGGAGCAGTTATATATATATATATATATATATATAATTGTAGTCCTAAATTAATTTTAAATCTTAAGGTCCTGTTTTTCCATCGCCAATGAAATCAAATTTGATCTCCGATTTACTGATCTCTGATCAACTTGATGTTCAAAATTGATCGTTCTGACCAGCGACGTGAAGCGATGTTTCTGGTGCGAATAAGCAACGAACATTTAATCGTCAATTATCTGACTTGATCCGCCAATAATCGACCATCAACTTGATGGGAGATTTGATGAACGATTAGTCGCTAATTGGCGATGGAAAAACAATCATTGAGATGATCTCCGGTCAAGTCCCGAAGTTGATCAGAAGTCAATTTGATCGGCCATCAAATGTGCATCGAAAAACGGGACCTTAATCTGAAGCATTTCTTCTAACTTTATCTCATGTTTTTGGCGCCAGTCCATAATAGGATACCTTGATTTAAGCAAGTTAACGTACCTCAGCAGACTTGTGACTATGTGTTTTCTTTCTTTCTGACATTTTTTGCGTGAACGATTTGGCATTTACTGAAAAATGTAATGATTTTTCACTATTTATAGTCGTAAATCGAACTTATATTACAGCTACCGAATGAACGAAAGTAATCTTTGTAATCTCTCTTTGTTAACCTCCTGAGGACTACTTTGTCTATGTTTGGGTATAAAATAAATAATTTTCAGTCGTTAACTCGCTAACCAACAACAACACACATTTCAAAGTACATTCGCATCATTTTGCTATTTTACAAACATCACTGAACAGTGTAAACAGTCATGTGCGCTAAACGTAATGTAGTGTCACTCGGTTGTTAATGTCAGTGTGAATGTTTCGAGTTAAGGTTAGGGTTAGGGATTGGGTTAGGGTTAGGGTCAGGCTTGGGGTTAGGGCTAGCCTTAATATTTGGGTGAGGAAAAGAACTAGTGATCAGTTCTTCTGTAGGTTGCATGCAGATTCATTCATATAGTCTATGTAGTTAAAGCGTAAACAAAAATGTCCATCACCGAGCAGATTAAATTATTTCAACAAAGTTTTGAAAGTTAACAAAAGTGAATAATTTTAAACTAAATAAGCAGTTCACAATTTAAAGATGAAATTTGATTGTAAAGATTCATTCTGTATCTGCTGAGATATGTTAACTTGCTTAAACTGAGGTGTCCTATTATGAACCGGCACCCATGTTTTTTAGATTTTTTGTTTAAAAAATTTTAGTTATTTTTTATTTGTTTTTTTAATTTAAAGTATGCCAGATAATCCATGTTTGATATAGCCTAAAACAACTTGATGCCAAATGCTGCAAATTAGACAACAGATTCTGTTTGTATTTTGTTGAATTGCAGTTGTTTCTATATTGTTATGCTGCTTAGCTTTAGAGGTATGTTATATCTGTGTATTTGGCACAGCAGTCAACTTAGACAGCAGATGTCTGGACGACGACTGCCTCCTGTCGCCCACACAGTTCCAAAGCTTCCAGCTGTTAATGAGGGTACGGTCGCTGTGGACGATGTTGCTAAGGGTGACTCAGGATGTGTGGCCATACAACAGTTGTACGAGGATATGAGGACCGACTGGACTTATGGTCACCACCGAGACAAGTCTGCAAAGAATGGCCTGGACAGAGTGTTATTACAGGTTGGGACCTTTTTGTTAACTTATGTCTAATTATCTGATGCTGTAGATAGCTGTGATATTTGTGATGATTCTGTATTATAGCCGGTCCACACTCTGTCCATGTAGACATTCTACATGTAGAATTTTATATGTCACTGCAGTGTAGACAAAACATTTTATGTCACCATCCTGTATCATTTGTATCCAAAAGTTGAACATGTATTGGTGTCATGTATCCTGTATCAGCGACATGTCGCCTGTATCTGGAGTTGAAAATAAAGTTATTTTTTCCAATTGGACATGCTCAACTTATTATAATTTAATTAATTATGTAATTGTGCAGTCAAGCTATAATGCAACTTGTGGAAGTAGCCAGCAGGCTTTTCAGAAACTTGTATTGCAATTTGAACTTTACTTAATGGTGGTTGTAGGTAGTTAGGTTTGGTTTTATATAATGGAAGTAATCGTTGAGACAAAACTGATTAAATGTCACATTTTTGGCACCGATGTAAGCCTGCGTCATGTTACTGTACTAGCATTTGGCAGACTTTATTGCTGATCAAAAAATTGAAATGTCCAGCAAAATGTGACTGACACTTGACTTGGTGTAGATATAATCTACTCTCAGTTAATGAGAACACTGATGATAATTATATATTTGCCTGTGTTTTTTACAGCAGCCAAAGAAACCACTGTCAAAAAACAACAGCAATGATAGTATATTTCGTCGAGATTCTGCCAGTGTCATCACAGCAGATGGGGGTCAGAGAAATGGAGCCCTGAGCCCCAGGTCTGTGATGAAGGTTTATGGCGATCGACTGACAAACTACGAGCAACAAGAACTGCTGTCATACGCTCAGATTTACTTTGTTGGCAATGCGAAGAAATCCGAAGCTTCTTATTCTGGAGAGAATAACGACGGCTTTGACGATGAACAGAATGCATACATTGTGATTGCTCATGACCACATTGCTTATCGTTATGAAATTCTGAAGTCTCTGGGTAAAGGTAGTTTTGGACAGGTAATTTTCTGTGCTATATTGTATCCTAAATGCAGGAATTACTAGTGTTTTCAAATTGTAAGCAGTGCAGTTATTGTTACTTAAATGTCAACAGAAAGATATTTTTTTACAAGTTGTGTTTATCTAAAAGACTACTGCTAATTGTGTGGCCAGAGTTTTGTAACACAAATTATGCATGTATGCCGTAGGCTCTACGTTCCTTACCTTACTTTACCTCCAGGGTGGGCAGGCTCTTACACCTGCTTAGCGCTGAGGCCATATCAGTTCGGCCCAATGCGCATCCCTGAATGTAACAACAAGGTTACAGGTAATGGCTATAAAGCCGTGAACAGCTGTGAAGCCGTAAATAAACGGCTGTGAAGCCGTAGTCGGCTGTGAAGCTGAAACCAGCACAAAAGCACTGGTAACCTGTAGCAAATCTGCTCTCACGGGTTTATCATCATCATCATTGACAACCGCCATGGCCACGCCACGACAAATGCCACGGGTTTGGTCAGCTCTTAGTTAGCTCCTACCCTCCAGATTTTGGAAATCTTTTGCGTCGTCGGTGCAAAGCCCCACCACCACGACAAGGTGGCTGACCACGGTGGGGATGCCGTAGGCTTTTTCATTTTTTTTCTGTGAGACAGTTAGCATCGGTTATGTGTGAGATTTTTGTCAGTGTCTGCAGCATCGGCAGCTGTTTGTTGCATTCTGGACTAGGTTGTGAAGGTCTTTGATCATAAACTGCGGACCAACGTTGCTCTGAAGATTGTTCGGAATGAAAAGCGGTTTCACAAACAGGCACAGGAAGAAATACGCATCCTGAAACACCTCCGTCAGCAGGTTACAGTTTTAAACATTTTATTCCATACATTTACTTTTGAATATATTTAGATAAACTAAAAATCTAAAGCAGTCCATCTATTTTATCTAATACTTATTACTACTGGTTTTGTTCACAGTCAAATGTTTTTTGGCCTACTTACCTTTATTACCTGTCTGCAGCATTGATTTTATACCATGTAGTATATTGAGTAAGCTTTGCTATTTTTAACGGTTAATTCGCTTTTTAAAATGTATGTTTATTAAAATTAATTATCGCAGTTGTGTGATCAGCTTTTATTCTTGTTTTATTTGCACATCATTCCAGCCACTGATGCTTGCATATCAAGAAATACTTTTCTAATATCTATCTGATGGTAGTCAGTGTTCAGGTCATGTTGTGCGGTTGATGATAGGATCGAGATGACAAGCTCAATGTTATTCACATGCTGGAGCAGTTTGTATTTCGAGCTCACGTCTGCATCACATTTGAGCTGCTTGGTATCAATCTCTATGATCTGCTGAAGCGCGGACATTTCCGTGGTCTGAGTTCGCCACTCGTCCGCAAGATGACCTACTCGATCTTGCAGTGCCTCGGTGCACTGTTTCGACTGCGTATCATTCACTGTGACCTGAAGCCGGAGAACATTCTGCTCAAGCACCCCGGCCGCAGTGGCATTAAAGTCAGTATACTGTCATGTGATAGAGAGAATTTTGATGGAGGTGTGGTTTGATGATGAGTTTTTCATTCTTTAGCCCACGTTTAACCTGCAGCTATGCAAGATGAGCAACATCATGTATGCTGTAAAAAAGTACAAATGTAAGGGTGATGTCTAGCTCACTGCTCAGATTAATATGATACCCGTCACAGGGCTACGGAGTGTCACCTGCTGTATGGGATCACTCTGTGTTAGCTGACACCAGACACAGGTACATAAACAAACAGCATGTTAAAACAATTAAGTAATCCGACGAATTTTAACAATCTGATATTGGGAAATTTTATTTTGAGTAAATTTTCAAATTATGCTACTTCATTGTTTCTCAAATTTTCCAATAACCCTGGCTTTAAGCACACAATTTAGTAGTTCATGGATTTTAATGAGTGAACACTGCACTGTCTTACTGTTATTTGCTGTCACTTCTGTTATGACTGCACCTAAAACAATCTGTGAACTACAAACTGAATTAGCCACATTTGAACCGAGGGTTAATGGTATATAATGCCATGTTCAGAAAAATTTTCTACAGCTGAGAAATGAATGATGTGCGTCCACTGCAGGTGATTGACTTTGGGTCGAGCTGTTATGATCACCAGCGCATCTACACGTACATTCAGTCGAGGTTCTACCGGGCACCTGAGGTGATATTTGGAGCTCGCTATGGCGTCGCAATAGACATGTGGAGTCTGGGGTGCATTGTTAGCGAGCTGCTGACCGGTCGGCCTTTGTTCGGCGGTGAGGACGAGGCTGACCAGATCGCTTGCATTGTGGAGATTATTGGCATCCCACCGTCGAGAGTGGTTGATGTGGGGAAAAGGGCATCAAACTTCATTGCCTCAAATGGCTATCCACGGTAAATACTACACCATACATTATATATGTGAGTTGTTGACTGTTGCCCACCTGCTTTGTGTTTTTATCTGCAGTATCCATCTTTTCATTTTTTTTAAATTTGCTTAGTAGTATTGGTTCAGTAATTATAAATAGTAAATAATAGTAGCATCTAGCTGCATAAGTTCTATCAATATTATTTGTGATTTTTTGTGATTGTACATTTTTATCAAAACTGTACATTGTGATAAATAGAGTTAGAAGTGATCAGAGATCTTAAATCTCTGCCATTAATAGTGCTCCCATCTATCGAGCACAGTGGACTTAGTACAAACTGCTGCATATGTGATCTCGATGCATGGTTCAAGAACTTTCAATGCAGATCCTGAACTTACAGGCAGATAATTAATTATGTTTCTCAGATTTTTTTTTAGTTCTAGCTCATTTACTTTGATAATGAGTATGATTTTTCCTACATTATAATTCAGTTTTTTTTAAATAATCAAGTAGGTAATTTGTGTAGTGTGTTAAGTGTAAATATTGTCGTTTGCGCTCCTAGGTACTGCGGCGGAGCTAACGTGACAAGCGCGAGTAAGTTGACGGCTGGTCGGTCTCGTCGTGGTAAGGTCCGTGGTGTCCCGGCGTCTCGGTCACTTCACTCCGCGCTGAACAACTGCGATGACACCCATTTGGTTGACTTCGTTTCACGCTGCCTCGACTGGGACCCGGCATCCAGGATCAGTGCGCCGAATGCCGTCCATCATGCGTGGTTCAAACGCAGGCAGGATTCAAGCGCAGAGCCCCCGGTGCTTGGTCGACGACCTTCAGTGACCTTGAAGAAGCTCGTCATGTCCGGCCCTGGTGATAGTGTACCGATGTCTGGCGCTAGCACAAATCATACGCTACGTTCCAAGCTGCCTCATATCTAGCGGCGTGTGGTGCACTTAGGCATGCAGCTCATATGAAGCTTTGTATATATGACATATACTCTTCAGTTGAAATGTAAACAATTAGGCTATAAAAATGCATCAAATTGCAACCACTGGCAATCGTTGTTGCCTTCTTCAGAATGAAGCAGTCAACAGTGGTTGTTAAAACATCAACAGATCAGTAAATAAAGGTTGTAATTTCATGGATTTGTATAGTTTATTGGTCATAAACTATATACGGCTTGTTTGCTGCACTGCTTAAACTACAGTAATAAAAGTATTAGCAATATCCTGCTTGTTGTGGTTTACAAACTGCATCATTTTCATCAGTATTGTCCTGCATGACTTTCTACAATCAGTAAAAAGCACTTTTGCTGTGCATTGTGCAAAGTTGGGGTATTTTGTAAAGAGTCTAGTCTTTGTGGAGTTGTGGGTAGTTTTTCTAGCAGACTATTGAATCGTTCATATGCTCGGACTTTCACACTGTGCTCGTCCGTAGTTCCTCTGATAGTTTTTGCATAGAATGATTATCCGTTTTTTTTTAATTTATCCACCACATGCGTTAATCCAGTTTCGCACTTGCTTTATAAATGGCTTCATCAGTATATTGAGTGAGTGATCGTTGACGCACCAGTTTTAATTTGTCTGTTATGAGATTTATTTTAGTTCAGTAGTGTTGGTACCAGAATAGACATGAGGTTATGGGGAGGCCAATGTAGGTAGCCCAGTTCAATGAGCTTGACCTTCCTTTATACTCTCAGTTTATCACAGCGAAATATCTTGGTCTGCTCACTCACAGAATACTGCCACTGCAACACTGAATTTCAAATAACTGGCTGCTGACATTGTTGTGTATCTGTTATCGTTGATTCTGTATAGTCCACTGTGAATATTAATTCATCATTTTCAACTCAGTATTTATGCATTATTTGACAGTTATGTTATCTGTGAATCACAGTTGTTTTGTCTTGTCTGTAACTGTTTTCATTTTAATGTTCGTCACACTATAAACTATCATTCTCTATTATGTTTTGTTCTCCTACGTCCTGACTGGCGGATCACTTTATCAAGTCTGATCCAGTCTTTTTTTTTCTTAGCTGTGCCATTACAGTGCAGCTTCAGTGCTTCACAGTAGTTATATATGAAAATATAAGTTTACCGGACCAGTGACGTATACAGCAGATTACACCGTCTTCCACTATCTTCCATTTGTAACTGGTCGGAATTTTTGTTCTTGAATTTTTTTATTATACAGAAGTATTCTCCAAAGAACATTTCAAATTTTTTGTACATGGAACGTTGAAAAGCTTGCAAGTTGTGTAATATGTGGCTTTGGATTTTTTAAAACAGTCTGAGCGCAGACAAAGGCATTGAGGTGTAATGAGATAATTGTGATAGGGTAATTCACTAATACTGTTATAGCATGTCGTTTTTTCTACAGTTCTAAGTAATTGACTAAGTAATTTTTTTAATTATTATTTTCTTGATTTATTTTTATACATATGTAGGCAATCGTATCAAAAATGAAATTAGTTTATGATTAATTTCCTGATCACTGGTAGGAGTGATAAACGATAGATGCTGATTTGTCACCACTATGGAAAGTCATGAATATAGGAAAAAAATGCTTAACATAACAATATGTGTTCTGCAGCTTAGTTTTTTACATTCTTTTTTGTAGCAAATTTCATTACTTGTTGATAATAGGAAAATACTGTTATTTTTGCTATGAGGATATTACTTAAATTCTGTCTGTTTAACTGAAGGCATCTGTCTGGATCTTTTAGTATTCTGTTAATGTTGCATGTTTGTTGTTTCTAGTGTTTTGTCGTGTTATGTGCAGCACTGTTAATTTTTTCATCAACACGCACGCGCCAATTCATGTGTTGCTATTGAACACTCTGTGATCATTTGCTTCATTTTACAGTGACAGTAGTGATGGAACGGCAAAACAAACAATTTCTAAGTACTTGAATATTATTCAGTCGTCAAATAACTGTGGTTTAATGGAATATTGGAACTTTTGTTTAACAGAATTTAGTTAATTTACATACATGCGTTAATGTTTTACGCGCGAAAGCAGAATGCTTCGTGTGTCTTTGCCATCGTCTGGGCGTCCGTCCGTCCGTCCGTCCGTCACACTCGTGAGCTGTATCAAAACGGTGCAAGCTAGGATCACGAAATCTTCACCGTGGACTGCCCCAAGA
>Ga0209367_1006187_pt1 | contig 16592 bp, 9 predicted proteins | sample WorMetLIZISLAND2_FD_187412 | JGI IMG/M metagenome (GOLD analysis project Ga0209367, IMG submission 187412) | Marine gutless worms symbiont microbial communities from Max Planck institute for Marine Microbiology, Germany - Olavius geniculatus... ... | reverse complement strand
AAAATAATTCCTTCAATTTATTCTTAAATGTAGTTATATTTTGTACATGTTTAATATCTTCTGACAATTGATTCCACAAATTACAACCTTTAAAAGTTATTGCCCTAGACCCGTAACAAAGATTAACGGTTGATAAGTGCAAATCTGACCTGTATTACCTAATGTGATACACTACGCCCCATGCAGAGAGTCCCAACTCTGTTTTTGTAGACTTGTAAGCGTATTGTTGCCATTGTCTGCAGTTACGGCCTATGCATAAATGTCAGTGATAGACAGTACTGTTTTGTTGTTGGAAGTCGTCATAACGCTATGCATAAACGAAATAAGCGTTACCAATTTTCGGTTGTCTAGTCAAATCAAAAAGAAATGCCATTAAAACGAAAACATTAGTCAAAGTCGATTTTATTCGTTTTTATAGTGAGATTTTTAGTTCTACACCGTGGTCCATAAACAACGTGCCACTTTTATTTTTTAAATAGCTTCGTGAAACATTGGCCGATTATAATACATTTTTGGCGTGCGACATCAGGAAAAAATTTTACGCAAATAACTGTAGTTTTGGCCACTTCACTTTAATGCTGTCACTATACTACCTTGTGAAATGCAGAAGTCGTAGTTTGGCCATTTGCAACAATGCATTCATACTGGATACGCACGCGTCGGCTCAGAAATGATTAACTGAAAAACGACAAACACGAATGGCAACTATATTGTATCTAAACAAATGACGCGTGTTACATCACATCTTTTTTATTACAGCATGTGCTCAAAATGTTTTCTTCCAGCGCGAATGCAAGCGGCAAACGTTGACACCACTCACAAACAGCAGGCTCAACAACCTGCGTTTCACAAAGTAGTGTAGCGACAGTATTAAAGTGAGGTAACCAAAAATATAGTCGTTTGCGTCGAGTTTCTTTCTGATGTTGCACGCCAAAAATTATTCAAATCGGCCGATGCTGCACAAAGTTATTAAAAAATAGAAGTAACACGTTTTTATGGACCACGGTGTGTAGGGGTAAGTCAACTAGCGCCATGCACAACTGTTACGCTAAATTTACCGACTGTTATTTGACTGGGACGTTAAGACCTTATATCTTTAACTTATGTCATTGGTTAAGCACTGTTTTAAACACAAACATTAATCCGTTTTTGCTAGTTTTTACGCCCGACAGCATCTAATGCTTCGCGCGTCTTAGCCATCGTCGAGGCGTCCGTCCTCCGTCTGTCCGCCTGTCTGTTACACTCCGGTATTGTGTCAACACAACGCAAGCTAGGACCACGAAATTTTCATCGTGGACTGCCCCGAAGACTTTACTTTTAGGATCCGTAAAGCTTTTCCTGAAATTCGAAATAGGTCACCCCGATCGATGGCCCTAAATGAGAGGGGGGTACAAAAAATTGGCCATTTTGAGCCAATAAGTCGCCGTATCTAAGAAACGGTGCGAGATTGGGCCTAGGTTACTATTAATCACTAATAAAAAGTCTTATACTCCTTTTCGATTGGCATTAAGATCAATGATCTTGAACGACCTTGAACCTTTAAAATGGAAATGTTTAGTGATTTTTTTCAGATTTTGGGCTGCAACACACATTTCAAGAGTAAATTGCGCCGACATGGTTTGAGATACACCAAAACAAACTGCATATCTAATTTTAAGCATTAAACGTAGATTTTAGCAGTTTAAGTCCCAATCCCCAGGTTCAAGAAGGTCTCCGCACGCGGGCGTCAAAGAGAGGTACCCCCATAAAAGGTCGTTATTTTACCGCTGTTGGCTCGTTTAGCGCTCGTAGATAGACTTGTTGCTTACCCTGGTACCGTAACAATAGCTGCTGAAATTAACTTTTAATGGTTTAACATTAATGATTTTGAACGATTTTGAACTTCCAAAATATGGGGTTTTAGTAATTTTTTTGCAATTTTTGGCTGCAACACACACTTCAACAGTGAATTGCAACGAAATTGATGGAGATAGACCAGGACAACCTGGAAACTGGAATTGCTATAGGCTGTCGCGCGTCGCATGAGCTTTGCTCAAATTACTTGTATTTTTTCTTACTCTTACTGATTTTCCACTTATTGTGTGATAATAATAGTGAATTTTTGCCTGTATTTTTGTGGGCGAAGACAGACTCATTGCATTTTCATCCGTATGCATGCGATACAAACTACGAATAAGACATAATACAGGCCAAGTTGTACTTTAACGTGAATGGATATATTCAAGGTGTGATAAGATGGCGTACTATGAGCTCATGATCGAACTTCTCGTAATTGTTTCGACCGTTACAGCAATTCGACGCCGGCGTAAGTACAACGTAGTCTAAGCTAGTGATTGTTTGATAAAGTGACGTCAAGCAGCTACATTTAATAGAGCTATTTATTTGTGACAGTCGCACAAATTTTACAAGTAGGCTTACACCGCTGCTTTCTTTGTTATGATCAGTTTAACAGTGTTGTCTAATTTTTATATTGCTAATGTTTTTGCATTTACCGACGCTCTGCAAAAGGAGCACATTAAAACAAATGCTGCCATTTTACCTTAAATATGTTATCACACTACCTTTTGAAATTTAAATGTTCGACTGTACAACTTTTTATTCACTGTTTTAAAGATTAATACGTAGCGTACAACAGCAACTATTGATTTCAAATCCGTATCGTGAATTTGGAGGTTTTTTGTTTGACGAATTTACTTGAACTTATTTTTGAGTGCTGCCGAAGTAATTTAAAGTGACTGCGATGCATTTTGTGACATCGCCTGCTGAACGTTTGGCACAGCATTGACCAAGGCGTCATCCACAGCTCGAAGAGCCTGCTCTCGCCGATGGTAGACATCTTAAACGCAAATTGTAAATAACCGCATAAAACACATAAACGAGGAATTAACATCTATGGTAAATATTTAGGCCTACTCTATATAATGTTTTTTACCATTTTACACATAGCCTACCTACTGATGTGAAAAAGCACAGTTGTCGAACATTTAAATAATCAAATTTAACAAGGTATATCGCAACATAGGCCTAACCTAAAAGTAAAATGACACGTGATTTTGACAAACTGGCGTTTGCCTCAATTATATTATAAAATCGATCGATTACGTTTATTTTGCAGACAGCACGGCAACAGATTTATTAGACTGAAAGTGACTTCGCTTGCAGTTAAACCAATGTTTAATCTGTCTGACAAGGACTCTTCTTTCTTCAACATTGTTCAGTCACTTGTAATGAAAAAATCGCATTTTTAAACGTTTACATTACTCTGAATGTTCAGTCTGAATTCGCCTAGTTTAGACTAAAAATACTCAGCTATTTTTATAACAATGAAAAATCAACGTCAAAATTATGCTTGTTCTGTTGTAGCGGGTACAGCAGCATGTCGGGCTCTTCCTCCATACAGTCGTATGCCGTGCGGCTATCAAGCAATCTGGCGCAACTCCTGTCTGCGCAGAGGCTGCTGTTTCGATGCCACTGTCCCTGGCTCACCAGCCTGCTTCCATCATCGAGCCATACCTATAGCTCCGTCATCTAGACCTACTTACAGGTTGAATCAAGGTCGCAGTGCACTACCACCAGAACCCATCTGTGGTGTGGGTTACTACCAAAATCAACAGAATTGTGGATTTCCCGGAATCACGGAGTACGCTTGCCGTCAGAGAGGATGTTGCTGGAACTCCGGGGCTCGGGTGAAACTATTACTAAATTACTAGCCAGAAACGTAAGTGCGAGCTATGAAAAAATTCGTGGAAATTGATAAAAAAAATTTATCTTAAATTTTAGATTGACTTTTATTTTTTAGTTCTTTGGGGTTTTGCAATTCTAGTTAAATTTTTTTATACTTTTATTTCAAAAATCAAGCAAATTGTTGGTTATTTGAGTAAGTACCGACATAATTATTTTAAATTGATCGACTGACATAATGACTTGTGAATGCAGCGCAACATACAGCGTTACCAGCCAAACATTATGCGTTGTACAAAAAATAACTTATTTACTTGCTTACTTACTTACTTACATACTTGCTATGTTTAGGGTATGCCACGTGGGTGTTTCTACAATATGCAAGGTTCTGTCCAAACACTCAAATCGCGATGCGACATTCTGACAAGACTCCGCAGACGATGTGTAGACCAGTACGGTAGCGTCGTCAACAGCAGAAAGAATTGCATCAAAAATGACAGTTGTTGCTGGCGACGGAGCAGAACACGTGGTGTGCCGTGGTGTTACATTACGACTGAAACTTACAATTCGCAGTCGTTGGTCGATGGTCAAAATACCGGCGCGTCAGTCTCACTCACTAAGCGTAAGCTTGTCTATCATTATCGTCATCAATTTATCATTATTATTATCATTATGGTTTACACCAAAAAACAACGTAGACTCAGGCCTTGTACAAAACGGCAGCACGTTGCACATCAAGGTTTTTTAAATCTAGCAATGTTTTCAAAAACTTTCTGTTCGAGGTCAAGGCCAAGGTCAATGCGATCAAGACCAATGACTAGCAGAAAAAGCAAGACCAAGACCAAGGACAAAATGGCAGTCACCATGCTATTCCTCAAACACAAAAACCACAGTAGACCTACAACACCGTAACATTGATACATACCGTCATGCTACGGAAAAGTCACAGCGGACATTATTAGCACATAATAATAATAATAATAATAATAATACGCGCTCGAAGGTTTGCAAGTGTAATATGTACTGTACGCAGGACTGGAAAAACTTAGTTTTTTAAGAAAATGTTACGTTTTAGGCTGTTTAAGTTTAATTGTTTTTGGGTTTGTAAAGATATTTTGGTTTGGTGTTCAATGAACACCGTACACAAAGTTACGACCCAGGAAAACATGTTATAGACCTACAGCTCTGCACCCTCTTATGAGAGAATGAATAACTTGATTAGCGTCATAACTCAAAAATCACGATTAAAGTACGTATGAAATATGTACTAAATTTCACAACCACCAAAAAACCTAAAATTGAACTTTGGAGGTAGTTTTTGTTTTTAAAAAATCTTAAAACTTAGATTTTTTGGACCAATTTTCCAGCCCTGACTGTATGCTTATCTCTTCCAGAATTTCTATATTGTACAGTCGACTTTTTTACTTAAGCATTAGAAAATGGATGACTGATAAAGTTAAATGGTCATGCAGTTGATGCCTGTTCGTATAACAACGGTGGCTGCAGTCAACACGCCACGTGCTACAATATACCTGCACAGCACGGGGGCTCGCCCAGGATATGTGTCTGCAACCAAGGCTATAACGGTGATGGCTTTACATGCACTGGTACGACTAGACTACTTTTATTTTCTTATCAGCTGCTAACCGTTTAAAATTTGAGCGGACGTTCAGTTTATTGCGTTTGTTTTCGTAGTTGAGTTTGTTCCTCAATTTCACTGGCTCGGCTTGGCTGGGGGGTCAGAGTTGATTCAGTGCACTGATTCACGTAAACGTTTTATTGCACACTCAATCAATAAAAATTCATTCATTTATTTATTCATTCATTCATTCATTTACATGCTGTGGTCTGTGACTGTAAATACTGTATTCAGCCGAGGGTTCGCTGTGGTTTCGACCGTTGAATATAGGCTTATATGCTTCCCATCAGGACTACGATGACATCTACAGCTGTGACCCGGGATACCGAGGCATAGCCATCTGGTGTGTCGGTGAGTTGCTGTCGTTTTGTGTCTGGTTCAAGTTGCTCAGATCAACTCTGTTTTTTACGCTATGCGGGATGGGAAATAAGTAGTAGCTGCTGGCGTATGTGGTGCAGCTCATTGGGGCAATAGTGTGTCCTCTACCTGCTCTGCGGATCCAACTGTTGGATGCTTGACTTTGAAATATTTTCCGATTTCTTTAAAACTGCAATTGGAAACACGGGAAATATGAACTCATTATATTATTTTGTTTTACTGTTCGAATTTGTAGCTAGTAAAATCTCTTTCTGGAGATATAAATTATTATGCTGCTGAAAAAATTTGTTGGTTTTATGTGTTGAAACTTGCGTTAGTAATTGCATCCTGGAGTTGTCTCCGTCATTGTACCATTTTCGGCATTATAAAGAGCAACTTGTGCTACTTTCTACGTTTTACATTTTCTTTTTTGCATGTTCCATTTACGCCGTTTAACATTCGTTTTTTTTTCTTTCAGAAAGGCTTGCTTCCCCGAGACTATTTTCTATAGACTATTTTCCTGCCTGTGTCTTACTTCGAGTATTTTTGTATGTGTTGCGAGCCTGCTGTGATCATTCATTAAATGTGTGTTTCTGTATAGTTGGCACAATGTGTGTGCTCTTGCGGAGACGAGACTGTGTGTGACACTTTACGCAAGAAACTGACATTGGTTGACAAAATAACGCAGCGAAGATATTGAGGTGGTTTGCGCATGTTTTAAGGGTGGACAGTGAACGGCTGCCAGTAAATCAAAAAAATGTCATTTATTGCTTTACGTAATTAATGCAGACAATCAAAAAATGAATAAAAACATAAATACACAGAACATACATTAAGGTAAGTGGAGACGTCTGGTAGCAGCCTTGTCAACATTTTTAATGACGGACGAAAGAGAGAAAGGTGCGTGTACAACTGTGTGTCTGTTGTCAAGACATAGACGAGTGTTTGGAGGCTCGCGAAGCCTTGTGTGGCGAACATTTGAGTTGCCGAAACACAGATGGAAGTTATCAGTGCGTCTGTGACTACGGATACACCACGCAAGGATCGCGCTGTGTCGGTTAGTCGGTCTGTCTGGTTTTCATCCAAGGGAACGCACGCAACGTACGCAACGCAACGAACGCAACAAGTAAAACGGACGCAACGCAAGAACCGACACCGCTTTTATACCTGCGTGTTGGCGGTTGCATCGCTTGCGTCGGCTTCGTCTGTTGCTTGTGTTGCATACATCTTTGCGTTCGCTGCCTGCGTTGCATGAGTTGTGTTGGATGGCTTTACAAATTAAGCCTAAGCTTACTGCTTTTTAGCGTTGCACTAAAAGATCGAAATATTATGTTTTGGTTTCTGTCACAAGGCCAGAATTTGTGGACTTGCCCTTAGTGCAAAAGTTTAAGTCATTGGTATTGGCTTTAAAACTGTTCTTTTGCGCAAAGTTTACCATTTATAGACATCTGGCACCCGATAAACAGATTCTACGATATCTGGACTATTAAAGATTTTCATTGTTTGCATTTTTTGTTTCCGCTTCTGTCGTTATTTTTTTGTGATATTAATTTTTAAAGTTATATTTGAATTTTGTCCAATATGCGATTTGGAGTGTTTCATTTTTTGCGATTCCTTTACTACGACCGCTGTTTCGATACCGTTCAGTTAAAATGAAAATCTTGTGTTCAACAAAAAGTGAAAGGAAAGTCAGTAATCTAAAAAAATAGAACAAGTAATCTGAGGAAAGCTTGTGACGCGCGACAGCATCGGTGCGGGAGAATAAATGTGCAACGTGCAATTAAATAATAATGTGTTTAGAAAGCGTACCCAAATTTCGACGCCTTTTTTCTGCGCGTTAATTTTTTTACGCGTTAACGCGTTAAGTTAACGCGTTAATTCGACAGCTCTAATTATTATCGATTCGAACCAGAAACATCAAAAAGGCTGCCGTGGCACGACCCGGATGGTTTACTCTATAGACGGTTCTATTAACAGTATGTAATCGTTATTGCAGAGATAGACCCGTGTGACCAGTACAACGGCGGCTGTGACTACAACGCAAACTGTTCTACGGTTGACCTCGGCGGAAGTTATGGCAAACAAGTGAAATGCGTCTGCAAAGCTGGCTTTAAGGGAAATGGCTATTACTGCACCGGTTTGCATGTGACATTCTATATAGTAACATCTCCGTTTACCACACACGCCATTGATTTGTTTGGCCGTAGGCTTACTAATAAGCTTGTGTTTGGGCGCAAACACGAGTGAAAAATATAGGTTAACAAAAAAATGTTATTTTTAATTTTTAGTTTTTTGGGTTTTAAAAATTTACCAATTGGGGTTTTCTTGAATTTGGTGTTACAAAAATTCGACCAAGAAAAGAATTCTATACACTGTTTTTTTCCAGTCACATTGTTTGAGATAAATTTTAGCAAAACTACAAAAATACGACCACAATACAAAATCAAACATAATTTGTAATAATATGTAATTTAAATTGCACAAGAAATAAAGCACTTAATGTTTATGTTGTGAATAGAGATACCGTGTAAAGCGGAAGAGTTGCGCTGTTGGCCGGGGAAATGCATCTCAGCAAGTGCTGCTTGTGACGGCTACAACGACTGCATTTACGATTACGACGAAAACCCGCGATTCTGCGGTCTATAACTTACTCGTCGCACTTGAGTTTTCTCAATAGAGATGTCCAAATGCAGTATGAAAGTCGCAGATTGAGTATATGTTATGAACAGGCAACCGCCACTAAATTTAGTACGATGTCCAATTTTGGAACTCATTTTGGACATCGTTTCATTGCCTGAGTAGTACAAAACTCTCAATTAGACAATAACATAAAGTAGGTGTTTAATTCGTGTTTAGACATTGTTTCACTAAGTAAGTAAAAGCACTGATACTTTTTCATTTCAGGATCGCATACGTACACGTTAATTATTTGCTAGAGTTTCACTGAATACGTTTTGGTTGCATAAATGCCTACATGGCGCGGCCCGTCGGCCTGTTTGTCTGTCTGTCTGTCTAGTACAGACTTGTAGCTAACAAAAAGGAGTAGAAAATCAACATTGGCGTGAACGATCCGCAGGGCAGAAATAGCCGCTGTGCCATTTCGTTTAAATTTATAAGTATTAAAGTTTAGGATTAGAGTTTGGGTGTGTTAGCGCAGTTTTAAGCGTACCGCCGCTTGACACTTTACCAACACTTTCAGTTTGACTGTCATATAAGTAAATAAATGTACAAAACGTCAGTTTATACGCTTGTTAACGGCGACATGCAATAACTGACACATCGAAAACAGCAAAAATCATAAAAAGATGATATCACTCACATCACATTGTCTAACTGTCAATGTGCTGTTGAATAATATCACCTTTTTATGATTTTTGCCGTTTTCGATGTGTCAGTCATTGCACGTCGCCGTTAACAAGTGTATAAACTGATGTTTTGTACATTTATAATTTGCTTTTCTATTACAATAACAAAGTTTTTATGTTGATGGTCAATTATAAACCATCTGCTTTCTACGGCCATGAAGACATTGAACCTTAAATATTTTGGGGTCACGATTTTGATCTTTACGGGTCACGTGACGTCATCGATCACGTGGCCATTTGACTCTGCATGTGTGGTTTTCTCTTGCTGATCTATTGTAACCATGCATCTATCTTGCACCGTTATGGAAATCTCAAAGATATTGGGGTCACGACCTTGACCTTTTGTCGTCACGTGATGTCATCGATCACGTGACCATCGGACTCGGCGTGGGCACTTTCCGGTTGGTGGTCAATGATGACCATGCGTCTATCTTGCACGGATACGGAGATACAGGGCTTTAAAGATTTTGGGGTCACTATTAGAGTTTGATCTTTTGGGTCACGTGACGTCATCGGTCACGTGACCTTTGGACTCGGCAAATGTGGTTTTCTATTGGTGGTCTATTGTAACCATGCGTCTAACTTTCAGCGTTACGGAGATATAAAGCCTTGAAGTAGCATTTTGTCTATGTTAAAGGCCAAATGTTCACTGCGCATGCTTCGTGTCACGTGACCTGTAGGTAGGGGGTCCAAAATGACCATATATTTGGAATTCCCCAGGCCATATTGTTTATTCACTGTACAACTTTTATGAAGCTACGATGACGATTAAGGGCCGTTTGTAGGTGAAAATTGTATACATAAACGTGTTTTGAAGGTCAAAACGATGACTGCCATGCCCCATGTCACGTGACCTGTAGGCAAGGGGTCAAAATGACCACATATTTAGAATTTCCGTGGCCATATTGCCTATTCACTATGCAACTTTTATGAAGCTACGGCGACGATTAGGGCCATTTATAGGTGAAAATTTTATACAGGAGCGTTTTTGGCCTAAAATTTCGAAGTCCGTTTTGGGCCCAATTTTCCACTATGTGGGAATTTTTCCGGGATTAAATATTAACCTCGAATTTTCGTTTTCGAAAAGTTTGACCCTTGCGTGAAGCCGCGTCGTCCAAGCCATCGCGCGTGAAAATCTGCCCGGCGATCTGACCTGTAGGTCGGTCAACAAAAAAGGTATATATAATACTAAAAATTTTCGTTATATTTACCCATTTGCCGAGAAGCCCCCAATGAACGGATTAACACGAAATTTTCCGCAGGGAGTCGTATCGCGAACACAATCACCTGTTTTAAATTTTGTGTCGATTGGTTCAATGGTTTCGGAACTGCGAGGGATCGAATTTTGCCATTCTTTGCCGGTCGCCGCACAGGTCTGCGCTACCGCGCGCCTGTGATGCACAAAACAGCGGGTCATGCACTTGTTAACGGTGACATTAATGGGATGTTTGTAAAACACGATCGAGCAAAGATCGAGCAGCTAGCTTGACGTTCTATGGTAATTAGCATGTTAATTAGAAGGGCTGGCGGGCTGTAATTGGAAGACCTATATAACACGTGATTAGCTGTGGGCTATGAGCCTAAGCCTAGGCCTACTTGTGAGCCAGGGGCGGGGTTCTAATAGGCTTGCTTGAGCCAGCTCGATGTTTGCTGGACGTTTGCTGGACGTTTGCTCGATGTTTGCTCGATTTTGTTAACACCCTATTAGTGGCTGGCACATCCAAAACACCAAAAGTCAAAATTCACGCATCACGTCAATCTTAACTGTTTTAGGCTGGATGTGAGTTGAGAAGTTTTCAATGTTTACAGACGTTATGATTTGCTTCTTATTTTTATCAGTGTGTTGCGAATAAGGGTGATTATAATAAATAATAAACCACTGTAGCCATTGTTCTTCAGAGTCGTGGAAGTGTCCGGCGGGGTTCGAGCGCTGTGCCGGCAGTAGACAATGTATTCGCAATTATTTCTTCTGCGACAATAAAGTTGACTGCGCACTCGGCACTGACGAAGACGATAAATTCTGTGGTGAGTTGCCGAGCCTTAGACGTATATTTTGTTTCGTTGCTTTGGCCCAAACTGAATTATTGACAAACAGATACAAGTCGTACAGCCAGATATAAACTACAGCTTGTCGTACAAAAAGTCCACAACAAATCGATATAATGGAGACCGCACTTTTTTCGAAAATTTCTAATCAAAATTTTTATTAAAATTCGTTTCTAACACGTTGCGTACGAGCAACGTGTCGGATAATCTCACAAACAGGCGAAAAGAGTGTAGCCGCATTCTATCTCACAAGCGTTTATGTTTTCACGTCTTTTTATTTTTCTGTCCGTTTGTCTCTCCTTTGTTCTGTCTGTCGTAAGTGATAAAATGTACGCTTGCCATTTTGTTCTTGACCGTAAAAATGACAGTAAACGGTGTGTACGTGATTACTACTAGCCTACTGTTGCTACTGCCACTACTGATACTCGTACGACTGCGACGACTGCTGCTACACTCACTGCAAGAACACTACGAACGACAAAGTCGGCCGACTTTTGTGGACGTGGTTTAGTTGCCCGACAAAATCGGCCACAAAATCGGTGAACCACGACACACGACTGATATTTTCGTCTGTTACTTCGTACGATATCAGCTAACGCAACAGCTAAATGCAGATCGCAAAATAATACTTGCATCACTTTTTTTCTGCATCTAATAAACGAAAATAAATAACAAACACAATAAATAACTAAAATAAATATTCATCTTCCGTTGCAAACAATCTTCACGGCAACATAAACAAAATTTGTTGTCCGAGATTTAATGTATAAGTCTGTGGTTGTCCGATATGCATTTTTGCATAACACACCACAGATTTTTGTCGGCCGATTTTGTCGTTCGTCTGACATCCTCTTAAGCTTACTTTGCATACTGTGTTGGTGCAGCGGTGTGGGCATGTCCCAAGGGCTATGCGCGCTGTTACGGCAGCAGACAGTGTGTTCTCGACTACTACTTTGACGACGGCGAAAACGACTGCAATGTCGGAACCGATGAAATCGTAGAATTCATAGGTATATGGGTCATTTCGTCATTTTTTAAAATTTTGAATGTAGCAATATGTCTAAAATGAAGTAAAGAAAAACGTATAAAACCAAATATTTTCTGTATCTATATTTATTCATCATCATCATGACGCGAAGCGTTCAGCCGTAGCATACCGCCGTTGCGATTTGTCGCCAAAACGAGCGATCTTCTACCAGCTGCAGAGCGTCGGTCACTGATATTCCCTTGTTCCGGCAGATCTGATGGATCTAAGTGATGGGAGGTCGACCACGAGCGCGTTTCCAATCAGGAGATGGCCGGGCACCGTCTTGGGCTTCGCAGCAAGTCCGAAGGATCTGGTTTGCTGGAACGTCCTCTGTGAGTCTGGCAACATGACCAAACAGTCCGATTCTTCGCTTGCGAACGATGGAAGAAGCTGCCAGGAGACCGGTCCGGCGTAAGACTTCATTGTTAGATACGAAATCGTACCATTTGATGTAAAGTATCCGCCGCTGACACCGTGTGTGAAAGGAGTCCAATCGTTTCCAGTCTGTTTGTGTAAGGGTCCAGGTTTCTGAGCCGTAAAGGAGAACTGCCAGCACGCATGTGAAATATATACGAATTTTCGTTGGCATGGTGAGGTTCGTTTAATTTCAGATACGGTCTAAGCGTTTCATTACTCCAGCGGCGAGTCCAATACGTCGGATACATTCGGAGCTGGAATTTCTGTTGCTCGTTTAAGTGCTGCCCCTGCAGGTAAGTGAAATATTGTACTGGCTCGACAGTGTTACCGTTGACTGCTACAGGAGAAGGTGTCGACCCACAGCCGAGGTTCTGGATCTTTGTTTTGCTCCAGGAAACGTGAAGGCCGAACCCGTGGCGGCGCCAGCTTTTCATAAGTGGGGAGGCCAAGGGGGGCCAAGACGTGTAAGGGGGGCCACACTTTTTCCTACTTTAGCCCCCCTTTTCTCATCCTCGTTACATTTAAGCTATCATCCAATATTCGTACTTATTGGGTGTGGGTGACCACTTTCCAAAGCACAAAATTCCTGGACTTTTCCATTAGGGCATGCAAAAATTCAACAATGCACCAGACCCATAAACTAAGCAATTGCTTTTTGACCAAGGGTGGTGCCATAAATTCAAAAGTGGTGGTATAAATAATATGCGAGCGAAGCGAGCAGAAAAAAATTTGATACCACAAATTTTTGTCCAGTTGAGTAGGTCTAGAATCGTTTTCCCTCACTTTTCCCTGACCACTCTGGAATTCCCAGACTTTTCCAGATTTTTCAGGTGAGTACCGGGTAGTCACCATGTTATTTTATACGGTGTCAAAACGGCCCAGAAGCATATAAAGGCGAATTGCATTTGTCCTGTCATCACTTAAACCATTTCACTAATTAACTTTTTCCTTTAGCTATAACATAAACACTCTATAAACTTTCCCGTCGGATCCGAGCCTAGAGATTAACCCATTTTGTGGTAAAATATTGTACTTTTTACGCACGAGAGCTAGCTATAGCGCGTATTAGCTATGGTGATTCTGTCTTGATGTCTTGGTGTCTGTCACGTCCCGGTACCGTTCAAAGACCGGGTGAGATAGAGACTTTGGGTTTACACTATATGATAGCTTAGGGTCTCTAGTATTTTGTAACAGAATTTGATGCCGTAAAATTAATATTTAACGTATTTATTTAAAAAAATCCAAAAAATTACAATGGCGCCTATGGGGGAAATTAAACAATTCTTTAAACGGTCATAATACTTTGGCTGTGTATGAGATAGAATCGTAATTTTTGGTTGTATGGTTTTTGGAGATAACAAATCTAACAATGTCATTCAAATTTACCCCGGACTCTCCCTGGTTGCCACGGCAACGAAATTTGGAACAAAATGGGCTATAACTCGGCTTCTGCTAGAGATATCTGCGAGATTTTTGTGTCTATAGGCTATATTATCATAACAAACAGTGGTGACGTGCTTGTTAATGGTATCATCAACGATGACCTTGAACGACCTTGATCCTAGAAAATAGAGGATTTTGTCACTTTGTGCGATTTTTGGCTGCAGAAGAGTGAAGTGCGACGAAATGGATAGAGATAAACCGATATTCGCTGCGAACAGGAACTGCCATTAGCTCTCGCGCGTCTCTTGAGCATTAGCTCAGATTTCTTGTTAAAACAGTGCTTGACACTGTAAGGAACTTTGAGGCTTCCTCGTCCATTGCAGACAGAGCGATCAGGTACTTGTCCTGCGTGTCAACGAACAATGTGACGTCATCGGCGTAGTCGATATCGGTGAAGGTGTGCAGGCCAACTTGGATGCCCACTTTACGAGTCCATTGCTCTGCAAAACAAAGCCTGCTTTGCTAAGACGCAAGCTAAAAGCTAAGAGCTAAAAAGCTATATTTATTGCAAAATAATAATTTACGAATTTCCCTGCATGATTCCTTGCAGAAAATTTTTTGCAGCTAGATTTACACACATATGTAAACTGGTAAGTTTTTACGCGCGAAAGCAGCTACTGCTTTCAGCGCGTCTTAGCCATCGCAATTCTGTCTGTCTGTCCGTCCGTCACACGGGTGGATCAGTCAAAAACGGTGCAAGTTAGGATCACCAAATTTTCACCTTCGGCTGTCTGGAAGACTCTAGTTTCAGGAAGCGTAAAGTTTTTCCATAAATTCGATAGGGGTCACCTCGAACGAGGGCGCTAAATGAGAGGGGGTGAAATTTTTTTTCGTTTTTTAGCCAATAAGTCGCTGTATCTCAATAACGGTGCGAGATATGGCTTTTTATTATGGCCTAGGTTACTATTAATCACTAATAGGAAGTCGTTCAATGGCTCTGGATTGTCATTAAATTCAATGACCTTGAATGACCTTGAACGCCAAAATAAAGGTTTTTATGGATTTTTTGGCGATTTCAGGCTGCGAGACACATTTCAAGAGGAAATTGCGCCAAAACCAACTGAGATAGACATGGACAAGCTGCGTATGAAATTTTTAGTACTGAACGCAGATTTCAACGATCTAAGTGTCGATTTTTTTAGGTTCAAGGAAACCTGCGCATGAGGGCATCAAATTAAAAGTCGCGACGAAATGGCTGGAGATAGACTGACAGTTTGCGAACAGGAACTGCTATAGGCTTTCGCGCGTCTCGTGACATTAGCTCAAATTTCTTGTTTATATATATTGCTAGCAACGTTGACAGCAATTGCTGGTTATAAGTTTATGTTAACCTTTGTAGCCTACTTTTTTCAGAGAACATTAATCTAAGTATATCCTGTTGTTGTCATATGCGTGATGTACAATTACATCAACTAAAATCCAGCGATATTCTCTCGCTGTCGAATTACTAAAACTTGCTTTTCTTGTATTTACATACTAATAGTAATAATAACGCTGACGTGTCTGGTCTATGGAGAACCGAAGTGTCTTTAGAGCACTTTTAAAAAGTTGACTGGGTCAGTCGCACGTATGTTTACCGGAAGCTGATTTTATGCTATGGGTCTTGCTACAGCGAATGGCCTGAAAAAATTGACCCATAATGACGTCTCATGATTTTCCTATAACCACTAACTTTCATGAGTTTTGGTTCAGCGTGTTATATGCTACATTTTTGCTGTACTTGAGTGATTGATTGTTTGACTGACTGGCTGTTGTTAAGATTTGCCGTGCTTTCCTGATGAGCTGCGCTGTTGGCCTCAGGGGCCGGGCAAGTGTATCTCAGCAAGCGTTGCTTGTGACGGCTATAACGATTGTGAAGACGATTTCGACGAAAGTCAAAAATTCTGCGGTACTCAGATACTGTGCTTATTGATTTATTCATACATACATCTTTGAGTCATACGAAAACGGGTATAAAAGCGTTTAAAGTATGTGGGATCTTTAATGACACTTCCAATGCAAAATTTATTTTAAATTTGTTATAACAGTTTTTATCAAAATCTGATCAATATTTAGCAAACATATAAACAAAAGTTTTGGGTTATGTTTTTTTTGATTTACGAGTTACACTTAAAATACGCTGATTCATTAGCGAGTAAGCTAATATTTCGCATATTTGCGATGCATTTAGTATGTGATGGGATTGTGGAATAGTTTTGAAAGTGTGCTGGTATTTAAATGAAGATAAATTTACGAATATTGACAGTTTACTTTTTACGGATCAACCGGCGAGCAACGCGTTTGTTTGTTTAAATATTTATTTTTATTACGCGCGAAAGCAGTATGCTTCGCGCGTCTTTGCCATCGTCTGGGTGTCCGTCCGTCTGTCCGTCTGTCCGTCCGTCCGTTCGTCACACTTGTGAGCTGTATCAAAACGGTGCAAGCTAGGATCACGAAATCTTTACTGTGGGCTGCCCCAAGGTCTCTAGTTTATCGTGACAAAATTTCGTGCCACTGGGTGCAGGGTTCCCCTCGAACGAGGGCGTCGAAGAGGGGTACCCCCATAAAAAGACGCCATTTTGCCGTTATTGGCTCGAATAATGTGAAAACGGTTGCAGATAGGTACATACATGCTGCT
>Ga0209367_1006186_pt1 | contig 16596 bp, 12 predicted proteins | sample WorMetLIZISLAND2_FD_187412 | JGI IMG/M metagenome (GOLD analysis project Ga0209367, IMG submission 187412) | Marine gutless worms symbiont microbial communities from Max Planck institute for Marine Microbiology, Germany - Olavius geniculatus... ... | reverse complement strand
ACCAACGAGGCGCAGTTCATCCGCCTTCTTCGAAGAAGAAGCCGTTGACCGCTACCTTTATGCCTGGGTGAGGACTGGTGAAGGACTAGCGCCCCGCCGGTTTTCAAGCCAGAATTTCTATGTTCCGTGGGTCTGATGTGGTGACTGTAATCTCTCGTTCCGGGTAGAAACAGTCAAGTAAGTCTTTTGTGACTGCGTATATAGTGTCAAAGTTGCTCTGCATATCGGCGTCGTCGGGTACCTCAATCTGTAGCTGTGATGCGTGCTGAAGAAACAGCTCTTGCTGCGTCGGCGATCGTTTGCGGAAGACACGTCGTTCTCTGCGTTTGTTGAGATTGCTCAGTGGCTCGCCGATATACGCAATGACGGCCTAAACAAACCAAACCAACACAAAACAAACCCAAACAAACACAGTGCTTTTGTGACTTCGCTATTGTGATTTTTTTTACATAACTCACAATCACAGTCGCATACGCATGCTTTTGCGTAAAAATTATTTAAAATTATTTTTAAAAAACTATAGTTTCAAAAGATGCCGATAACCTTATCGTTTACCGTGTTTATTCAGAGTTCTTATTAAAACTAAACTAACATCATTTACAATGTATGGAGACACTCAATATGCATCTTTTGCGATACTTTTCACTTAACGCTTTGCGTTTCTTTCATACTGATTCGTTCGCGACACATGACGCTATGCAAATGTGTTTCGATTGATTGATAAACTGCAGGTGACGCTGTCCATCGATCTGGACGACCCGCAGGTGAAAGAATTTAAAAGGTTGATTCCCGTGCAGTTGGCCCAACCTCCCTGGAACAACACTTCCGCTCTCAGCAAGAGAATCACGGTACACGTTAATTTGCCACAGAACTAAGTACACTAATGCTGGTAACTGCAATATTTCTGCAGTACCGGTAATCAGTATAATTATATAATTTTTCATTGCATCAATAGGCAAACAGATTAATTTAGGCCTTCTACACTTGCATAGTCACTTGCCTTATTGTATCTTGCTTTTGTAGATCGGTTTGCTCATTAATTATTTTTTTCGTTAATCAATAATGTTTAAAAATATGAATGGGTGAAAATGAAGTGTAGCCCATACGGCTGTTACAGCTGACTTTGTGCCACATTTGTGGAAAGCAGTCGTTTTGCTTTTTTTCTGCATAGCAATAGTCCTGATACATATTAAGCAATGCATATAGTTGCATAAAGTGCACTGTTGCAACAGGGTTCAATTTACTCGTTGTTTTTGTACGACGCCGTCTATCTTTATATGACGATGATGGATCAGATAGTTTCTGAAGGACTCGACTGGCGCAATGGAACTCTCTGGCTCAACATGGCTCGAAATTGGGTCACCAATGGTTAGTGAATTTTTCACCAAGTTTTTCTTGTGTCGAGGAAAGTGATAGCGTGTATGGTGTCTGAAAAAGACAGCATTAAGTTGATAGTAATGATTATTTATTAGTGAACTTTTTATGCAATTCACGATGCCATTTTTAACTGCGAAGAACTTAATGTCACCGCCTACTTGGCTGGAAAAAATCGTCTCCGAAACGACCAAAATCATACGCCAAGCGAGACGAATAGCTCTATAGTCACTCACTTGAGCACAAAGCTTAGGGTAAGTATTAAGTAATAGAAATGATGATTCTGTTTTTCTCAAACCTGGGAACATTAATTTTGTAGCTTCTACGTTCGTTTCTACGGCGAATTGTAGACATTTAAAAAGCATTGCACAGAGACATGAAACACCATTCGAGTCTGTTGCTTTGTATAACTCGAGAAAATAAAGTCATAGAATGTTTATAATCTCGTGTACTTCGTTTTTTTACATGATTTGGAGTACTTCTTTGCCATCTAAACCTCAGCGTTAAAGGTTTTTAAAAAGAAGTCTAATGGTCATATCGTCGCTTGTACCGTCCGCTTTTTTGCATTAGAACAGATAATAGTAGCAAATTTAAAATACGATTTGTGATTTTTTTGGTGGTTTTAGATTTGTATCAGCTGCATAACGAATTTTACATGCATGTGCGGTAATTTAGACATGTGAGAGTAAAGTGATATGCAGATGATACAAATATAGCTTACATAGGCTTGGTTGCCAGGCTTATAATTGTGCCGGCAAAAATTATCTTAGAGCGTAATCGATTTAGCAAAAACCGAAACCGGTTTAATTTCAGGGTAGAGTTTTCTGCAATCGATTAAGCCGGTTTCGCGAAACCGGGGTTAATTTTTGAAACCGACTCTGGAGCAGGTTTCGCTGGCGAAACCGGAAGCCGTTTGCTTGTTGCTGTTTTGTTAACTTGTAGTTGAATTGTTATCAAATTGTTATCACGTACAGGAATAAAGCTTCAACTGTAAGATGAATTTATTTTTTTCATTAGTAAATAAACTTCGTGCAGACAAATATTTACGATGAAGTTGCGTGGTACATTGCTCGCCATGTTGTTTGTTTACAATCCTACCGTCCTACAGAAACGGCTTGGTGCAATCGATTTACACAGCAAAACCCAAAACCGAAACTGGTTTTGGTTTTTCTAAATCGATTACGGCCTTAGTTTAGACTACTATTAGTTCCATTAATAGCTAATAAAATAAATGTTGCATGTGTACAGGAATGACAGGACCTGTGGTTATAGACTACAAAGGTGATCGTATAATGGACTACCAGGTCTGGTACTTGGCCAGCGGTAGTAAGAAATTCGAAGGATACATGAAAATTCCGCTGACAAAAACCGGACGAAATGCTACAGCATGCGTGGAGTGGCTGGTAAAAAAAACTAAGTACTGTGTTATATCGTCAACTGTGTGTCGTTTGCTTCTGGCGTGGTTTATACGAAACGATTACAAGTTTTTTTGTGCGGCAAGGCTTGTTAATCAAATGCAAGGGAACGACCAAAACTGCCGCATTAGAAAGCCGTAGATGTAACAAAACGCACCCAAATCATGCATTATAAGCTTAGAGCGCAGCGTTTTACTTCAGTAGGTTGATAACTAACGAGAGTGAACGAAGCCGCGTTAGAACGCAGTCTCTTATAATACAACGGAAACGCTAAAATCTATTCTATAAAAGAAGGATGTTTCAATTTTGACTGCTATTGGCTGTGACGTCATATAGACGTCGTCGCCATGGTAACGCATCATCAGCATAATTATAGCCAGTGGCTACGCTGCAGCGTTTAGTGTAGCGTTGTGTATCGGGGTCGCTGGCCGAGTTGAGTCCCGAAGGGCCAAAAATTGAGGCTGCAGGCCGAAATCGAGGCCGCAGGCTAAATTGAGGCCCAAAGGGCCGAAAATGGAGGCCGCAGGCCGATACTATGGCAAAGAGCAAGCGGACAGGTCGCAGTGTGACCTGTCCGCTTGTTTTTTTATTTATATAGTAAAACGTTATATTATCTGGAAACGATATTGCGAGATGACGGACAAAAGATTTTGTATGAAAAAATAGTACAATAATTATTTCTGATTAACTGTTTGCAAAATAGATTGTGTTTTGAAGTAATTACTAAGTATGTATTTTATCGACTATGTTAACTGTAATCACCGTTTTGTGTTTTCTTTACAATGTTTTAGGACGTTGAAATATTTACCGACGAAATCGCGCAACCTACAGCTGGTCGACCGCTTTGTGGTTTTTACAACGAACATTGTCCGCAAGAGAACTCAGGTGATTTTGAAATAGCTGTCTACTATAGCAACTTTGACTGATTAAATTGATTGATAGTTTTTTTACTCAGTTCAGTGTTTTTGCTTTGTTACGTCGTTTCGTTAAACAAAATATTACACTGAGGTAGTTATTGTGGTTGTTGATTGTGTGTGTAGTTCGTGACGCCGTGCTAATAGTTACTGGAGTCTGTGTACTGATGCTGGTCCCCGTCATAAGCTTTGTCGTTTACGTCTACAGGTAATACTCCGTTTGCACAGCTCGACGATCTATGGTAATTAGCATGCTAATTAGGAGGGCGAGCGGGTTGTAATTGGAAGCCTATATAACACGTGATCAGCTGTGAACTAAGCCTAGGTCTACATTTGAGCCATGGGGCGGGGTTCCATCAGGCTTGTCTGATGTTTGCTCGATGTCTGCTCGATGTTTGCTCAATCGTGTAAACGGGGGTATAAACTAGTTAATGATAATGAGTTTAAAAGTACAAGCATGGCCTACGTTAACATGTTAGTGAGTATAATCCAACTATACTGTGTCTCAGATGAAACAAAGCCATTTTGTTTTTAACACACAATTTTTTACACTTGCAAAACCATTTTTGTAATTTTTGAAGCATATAATTTGCGTACATTTTGCATCTAACGATGTGTGGCAATTGTTTTTTACATCTTAACTATGCAACCACTTTACCGTGCAAAATGTGTAACAATAATAATGTAATGATTTTCGGTAGTGTAAGTTAGTTTTCGGGAACGGTTTAACAAAAGTTAAGTTTAATTACATCAAAAATAGTTCAGCATTTGATCTAACATGTTCACATAGTGTCCTACAGAGCGCTGAGACGGATGGCTGACATAACGATTCCGTGATTCAGATATAGGCTTACCTAATTCTAAAAATTTACATTTCAATTCATCGATATTATCATATTTAGTTTCGTACGCCTTCGCCCGCAGAATGCTCTATACACTATGGTCAACTGGGTTTACGTCAGGCGTATTCGGCGGCCACAAATCAGATGGTATAGAGCGTGGCGTCTCTTAATTTTCGCAGCATTTTCACCTTGTGACGTGCGCTACATATGATACATATGACGTCATTTTACGTCATTATACGACGCACATTAATGTCCATTTCCACTATGGCTGTGCGTTGCGTTGCGTTTGAACGCGTTAAAGCGCTGCATCGTGATAACTATCGCAACAAAGCAACGCAACGCAACGAAACGCGCAACCGTAGTGGAAATGCTACTTTACACATTTGGCGGAATACTTAATATGCTGTCGATTACGTATTTTTTGTCCCGAATAGCACGGTAAATTTTTTTAAATAGTTAAAAAAACTGCAGAAGTTGTGATGAAAAAGTTTTATTCGTGTCACGACGTATTTGCTGCCGCACTGTGTTAGTGTGTTTTCGTTTTGCAGAAACAAGAAGTACGAAAGAGATCTGCAGACGATGAGATGGAAAATCGACTTTAACGACATTGTGATGTTTACTCACAGGGCACAGAGTCACGCGAAGAACGTACGAATAGCAAACGCTAAAGTGATATTTCTATAAATCACGTTGTAAATATTACAAAATGAAAACTACGAAATTAGTTGCGTTACGAAATACTCCACTTTGCATTTTCACGTTGCTTCCAAAACGTCGTGGCTGACCGTACTTGTAAATTATTGTCAATAATAAATATGTAGGCCTATTCTGTATAGACATAAAAAATAAAACAATAGCTTAGTGTCTATCTAAGCTGTACAGATACAAAAATAAATAGGTCTACCGGTACTAAAGTTTAAAGAAAGCCAAAGCAGTTTATGTCTACTATGCCCATCCATATTTAACTATACTCATATTGTCGCTCATGTATTGTAACACTGTTTTAAGTTTTACGATTATTGCGTTCGCATGCGATGTTGTTCAGTTTGTTATCGCACGCTGAAGTCTGTGATTGGTCATTTACTGTTTTACCACTTTCTACAACGTTTTAAAATATCGCAATATATGATAGATATTATTTTACGATAATCTCAGATGCTGTATGTCGTTATGTTTAAAGCGATATATCACGCCGTGGTCTGATAAAGCGAGTGCCGTCAGCGCCGACAGGTATTCGACAGATTGTACGTCAACTCGCCATAAAACTGGCAATTACAACGGAATTCCAGTATTCGTTAAATTCGTTGAGACAGACAGTCTTACGCTGAGCAGAGATGATATTCTTGAACTCGAATTGGTAATACCGCATCATTTGCACAATGCACTAACTTCTCTTACAAATTTACAGTGTAATTTATTTACCTTACGACGCATATGGCGCAATAAACATTATTGCCATCGTAACTTCGTAAGATGTCTGTGCGTCCGTTCTACTGTAACCGTCATCTATTATGGCCAAACAGATTGCTTTACTTGAAAAGTAATTAAGTGAGTTATTGCCTTATGGTGTTTGCTTGTCGGAGCCCGAACGTCGGCGACTTAAAAAAACGTATTGATTGTGGATTCCAGTCCTGATTAAGATCTTTTTCGGAAATTCTGTCGAAATCTATTTATAATTTACAAAGCACTTTCATAAACTGGAAATACAGAAACAGGTAGTTATAAAATTCTAAAGTGTAGGACCGATGTGGGCAAATCAGGTTGCTCGTTAGTTTCAATGTGTTTCTTTGCTCACGTTATTGGATGACGCTCACATTACTAACTGGTCGTCAAACACGCCTCATTTACACAAATCGAGAATTGCGCAGTTTGAGAAACAATTAGGTTTGATCATTGCAGTGAAGTGCGGTCGTGCAAACGTGTTTAACACGATTACCCTCCACTGAGCATTGATCGAAAAGCTATTAAATGAGCTAATCGGTTCCGCACTTTCCGCAACTGTCCAATTGCTTCGTTTACGCAAAATATGTGCTATGTTTCCGTGATGCCGTGTTCGGCCTTTTTATGCGCCACTCGGTATATGCGAGTTTGTATTACTAAGTCTAATAGAACTGTGTAAGCAGTGACGTCGCTTGAACGTTATAGATGAGAAACATGAATCACGAGAACGTGAATCAGTTCATCGGACTCTGCACCGACGCACCGCATATTTCTATCGCGATGGTTTACTGCATCCGTAGAAGCATCATGGTAATGCCATATTACTTTACTGAATATTATAAGTAATTACTGCACGATAAACAAAATTTCTATTAGCAGATAGTCGAAAAACAATATGCACTCTGCGTGACCCATAAAAGGGTGACTTTTGTTGTTGGAATAACTTTTGCAAGGCTGAAGAAACCAGGTCAACCGTTAGGTCGACTCTGCCTTCCGTTCCTCCGCGGTACCCGGTTGCCTGATTTGGGTTTGTGGCAAGGAGCATTTACTGTCGAGGCAGTTAACACTGCGTGATGCCATATGAGAAGTAAAGCTGCGTGTCTGTGAAATAGGTTCCCATCTTGCCTTCAATCGTTAGAAGCCCGTTCTTTGAGTACAGCCGGTTGTACGTCGAATATGAAGGCAGTGAACTGACGCGACCATATACAGAACACGAGGCCTGCTGGAGTGATTATCTGGTGCTACCGGCATGTAATCAACTATTTAGTCTACCCCACACTCCTGAGACATCACGTTTGTAGTCCTGTATTATGACGTGCTTTGTTTCTCTGCTACTGCTACGTATGTTGTTTAGGACGTGTTGGTTGACAGCCGAATTAAACTTGATGAAAACTTTAAAAAGTCTTTCATCGGAGAAATCATCAAGGTTTGTGACAAAAATAACACGCAGTTACACAATAACAGCCGCCTTCGTGCAATTCTTACACAGTTGATTATGTTAGTCGTTTACTCACGCTGTGTGTAACTAGCTAGCATCCATGCTCAAGGTTGAGATGATTTTGGTGTTCGTCGACTGGCACATAAACCAGAAAATCTCAATTTAGCAATTATATGCAGCTATACGTAGCTACATATTGTGATAAGAATATTTGAATTTTTTATGCGTTGTTATTTGTAGGGCATGGAATACATTCACAAAAGTCCGCTGAAGTTTCACGGTCGTCTGAAGAGTTCCAACTGTGTACTGGACAGTCGATTGGTTGTCAAAATCACCGACTTTGGACTTGCACATCTCAGACATATCACATACGACACAGAGAACGAAAAGTATTATGGTCTGCATACTGCCTTTTTTATTAATACATTTCGAACAAAAGGGAGAAAACGTTTTAAAATATCAGCGAAAATATGACAACCCCTCTCCCCTCCCCCCACAAAATTGTCTAGAATTTTAAGAAAAGCAGACTGTGTTTGATTATCAGCTGAAAAGCGTTTCAGCTTGAATACTTAAAAAAAGGGTGAAGAAAAAACTTGTTCGTCACTGAAATCGCTAAGGACACGCGTGTTTTATCTGTCACAGCTATTAGTAACCTATGATGCTTGTCGCAAAATAGGCCCTAATGTAATTTTGACACTTTAGCCAAAAGCGAAAATAGATTTATTGGAAACTTCCGCGTATGTAGTTATCAGATACTGACAGATATTTACGACAGAAACATCAAAACTACATTGGTCGTTGCCGAACGTTTGTCTCAGTTGATCGCGTGATGTTGTGTGTGTCTTCGTGATGCAGCGCTGCTGTGGACGGCACCGGAGCTGATGTCGTTACAGCGATCACGCTGCGTCGGAGTGCGGACCGGCACCCAGAAAGGAGACGTCTACAGCTTCGCCATCATCCTGCACGAGATTCTGTACCGAGCCGGACTGTTCCGTTGTGCTAAAGACGACGAACTCGTCCCACCGAAAAGTACGTAGAAAGAAATTTTGCCAACTTTTATAAATAATCACATCACGTCGTAATGGGTCCGTATCTACCACTTTCATGCTAATAGACTTATCGTCAATGGATATTATGGTGTATTTTTTTCACAGCTTTTTTTATTTAACTGAAAATTTTCGTGCTAATTTTTTTGTGCGTTTGCTCATAACCGTGCTTCTTGGTTTGGTTACATGCGGCACTCAAAGTTGACTTCAACTCGTCGCCAGTTGCTACAGTCGTCAGTTTCCAGGTGCATGCTTAAATTAGCCAAATAGGCTAATTTAAGCATTGTACCTATTGTATTTTATTGGAAGAATGTGCGGCTCGTGTGTGGGCAGATATATTCGCTCGTGTAAGCGAAAGTGAAAGGCCTCCGTTTCGTCCTCCAATCCCAGCCAACGACACGACCAACGATGTTCAGTTGATTCAGCTGATGCGTGATTGCTGGGACGAGTATCCAACGCTGCGTCCCGACTTTCCCACCATCCGCAACCGCTTCCTCGCCAGCAACAAAGGAAAGTACGATAAACGTTTTACTCTCTGCATACCACGTGCCAAACCTTTACCGTGCGCAATCACAAACGGTAGTTCTCATGCTTTCATTCTTTTCGTAAATTTTATTACGCAGTGAATTGAAGTCACCACAAGTCTTTGGAAGCGTCAAGTCACCGATAGGCCTAAATGTGTCTAAATGTTATAGCTAGGAGGCGTTAAGCATTTAAAGTCATAAAAGCAACTAACTTCGCAGTTTAAACCGTTTTTTACTTTTTACCTTAGCACAGGAGTTTCCGATAACGTGCGAAATTCGTCAACACAACCACCACGAAAATCGCGATTTTTAGCTCATAATGAATTAAATGACATTTATTTGTGTTGCGGTTATTATGTGATATAAGTGAAGTAATCATTGCACATTGTTGCATTGTTTTGTGATTTACTAAGTTTTTTTTACAATAATGTAATTTAGAAGCTTAAACATCGTGGACAACATGCTGCAAATGATGGAAAAATATGCCAACAACCTGGAAGAACTGGTAGAACAGAAAACACAACAGCACATGGAAGAAAAGAAAAAGGCTGACATATTGCTCTACAGCATGATGCCTATGTTAGTTTTTGAAGTTTTTTGCTATATTAAAATTACGCACAAAATAGTATGCATTTAGTATTTTTAGCATTAAGAGCTTAGCATTGGACCTATGTATATTTTAGTTTGTTTTAACACGTTTTTAAAATTTGTTATTTAGATTATTCATCTACCAGTTTATGTAAAATACTTATCGGTTTATGCAGTCTATGTACAGTTAATTTTTTAGTATATCAGTATATGAATATAGATTAAAATTTAGAATTTATTAAACTGTAATTATTTTTCTGTTTTAGCCTGAAACTGAAACTGCAATAAGGATTTAATTTTTTGGACTGTTATCAAACACCAAAACCCACAGTTTGCATCTCATTAAGCTGTGGGTACGTATAAGTCAAAAATAAAACTTGTGCAAAAATTTTGGCACATATTTTGTTAAGTGTTCTATGTTTGGTTTTGTATTAATTAAGTCTGAAGCTCGTGCAAAAATGTTTCAGCGTAAAACATTTTACAACTGTTTATCTCGTTACGCGTGAAATAGAAAAAACTAAACGTCAGCAACAAATTTGCAAATGTTTTTTTCTTACGTGTAACAACAGCCTCGGGGCAAGTTGTTTTATACACTTCGTGATTTAAGTTTTCATGAATATTTATTTAGTTTTTAGACAATTACTTCGTGACTTCTGTAGCATTCTCATCATTTCTGTTGTTTGAGTGTAGGAGTGTAGCAGACAAGTTGAAAGCAGGTAAATACGTAGAGCCGGAATTATTTTCTGAAGCATCCATCTATTTCTCGGACATTGTATCGTTCACTAAGCTGGCCAGTGAAAGTACTCCGATGCAAGTGGTGACGATGCTTAACGATCTCTATCTTATGTTCGACACCACAATCGCCCAGTTCAACGTCTACAAGGTTTACTGCGCATTAAGCTCATTAATGATGTATTAATCACAGCTGCAGTGGCATTAGTCCTATTTAGCCGTAATCTGCATCTAATACTCAAGTTACATGATACGGTAACTCACCTTTTTCACTTAGATCTACTACGCGACGTTTGCCCTTGTGATGATTCTCAAGAAGTTACGACATCTGCTGGCATATTTTACGCTTACCGATCAAACATATTATACGATGTATAATAAGTTACAAAACAAAGTAATAAAAAATGTTGTATGTGCGGTAGTTTATCTTTGATCTGTTGCCTACAGAAGCGGATCACGTCAGCCATCGAACAAAGATGCCGTTTTAAACCCCCAGCTATCACAATTTTTATGTACAACTGATCGATCACACTGGTAGGCAGGCCTATATTTTAGGTAAAAAAACTTAAAACAATGACAAAACTTTGTTTTGAAAGCCGATTCATGATAGTTTCCTTAAAAATAAAAGGCCTCGTTTCATGGTTAAGCGCTACTATCCAGTATTGTAGAAGGCGCGATACGAAATTATGTCGTCGAAAAAATACATTGCATTGTAATGCTGAGTAATGTAATCTACGGAATGCTGCGGTTTTGAAAATTTTAAATAAATGGTATGCACAGTTAATATTATCGCAAAAAATGTAATTTGTCAGTTTCGTGCAAGCTTTCAATATGACGTGTTCAGGTGGAGACTATTGGTGATGCGTACATGGTGTCATCAGGTATACCGATATCCAATCCACAACATGCTCCGGAGTTGGCCAACATGGCTCTTACACTGTGCCACGGCGTCACTAACTTCAAGGTAACGAATCTCTTAAGCGACTGATTAGCATCAGACTTTAAATGACAAGGAGCGTTTCCAGTTAAGTGTACACGTAATGTGGAAGATTTTGTTACGGTCTGGAATGTAACGCAAGACGATGCGTTTCAACTGGTTATAACTGTGCAGATACTGTTGTGAGTGATAGGAAAACGATGTGAGTCGTGAAATAACGCTGTCACAATCGACATGCTCGTAACGCTGTCTTTGGGTGTATCACAGCAGTACATATACTAACGAATCGAACTGACAAGAACTGTAAGAAAAAGCCACAAGTCTATGTGACCAAAATCTAGTAACCAAATATAAAAAATAATGAACTTAACAACTTGAAACAGAAATTACTTAGTAAATAAAGTGAAGCATAATAATACTTACACTGTGTTTAAGAAAAAAACACCCACTCACGTTTTCTTTTATATCTCCGTGGAAAATGTTCAGATTTTCACAAAATTTAGGGATTGTTTGGGATTAAACACGGATTAAACACGTATTCCACCAGTGAAAAGTTGATTATTCTTTGTTACTGGTGACGTCATGCTGAACACAGTGTAGATAAGAGCGGTTCAAGTTTAAATTGTCCTTTAATACACGAGGAGAACTGTAGTAGAGCTTCGTGTTTCTGAAGTTTTTAACGGCTTTAGTTGACGTGCGCGTGTAATGCATAGATCGCTCATCGTCCGGAGCGCAGGTTGATGATACGCTGCGGTATGCACAGTGGCTCAGTCGTCGGCGGAGTGGTTGGAGTCACAATGCCGAGGTACTGTCTCTTTGGTGACACCGTCAACGTCGCCAGCCGCATGGAGTCCACCGGAAAACGTAGGCTACGTGTACACATTTCGACGTGATTTGCCAGCGTACAGCTGTAGGTGCAAGTGGTCTAGTAACAGAGTATCGGATTTGTAAGTTTTTCGTTGCGGTTTTATAATGGGGTCAGCTAAAGCACCTTGAACTAGAAATACGTTCTGTGGAACGAGGTATCTGTCCCATTGCCACGCTATATAGCCTAGCAGTTGCGTTTCAACGTTTGACGCTCTTGTGAGCCTGCAGCCAATTTTGTCTTTGATTATAAACGGTTGGTTGCCATGACAACAGAGGTCTTCAGGGGCGAAATTTACATGAGACCATTGCATAGCAATAGCCCGAAAATAGGGGGTAGGTAAAAACAGCGTGCAATTATCTTTTGCAGGAGCCGAGTTATAATCAATTTTGTGCCAAAATTCGTTGTCATGGCAAGGGGAGAAATTTAAATAACACCATCGGATAGCCCGGGCCCGAAAATAAAGGTGTAGGTAAAAACAGCTAGCAATTATTTTTTACGGGTGCCGAGTTATAGTCAATTTTGTCCAAAAATTCGTTGCCACGACAACAGGGGTCGTCAGGGGAGAAATTCAAATGACACCATCGGATAGCGCGGGCCCAAAAATAGAGGGGTAGGTACAAACAGAGCGCAATTATTTTTTACGGGGGCTGAGTTATAGTCAATTTTGTCCAAAAATTCGTTGCCGTGGCAACAGAGGTTGGCAGGGGAGAAATTTAAATGACACCGTCGGATAGCCCGGGTCCGAAAATAGGGAGTAGGTGCAAACACTGCGCAATTATCTTTCACGGGGGCCGAATTGTAGTCAATTTTATCCCAAAATTCGTTGCCATGGCAACAGTAGTCGGCAAAGGAGAAATTTAAATAGCACCATCGGATAGCCCGGGCTCGAAAATAAAGGTGTAGGTACAAACAGCGCGCAATTATCTTTTACCGGGACCGAGTTATACCGCTTTGAAATCTCCATTGGCTGTAATGCAACTTTTGAATGGTTGCTATGGCGATAAAGGGTAAATTTAAATAACACTGTTAGATTGCCCGACCCCGAAAACAGGGGGCGCAGTTATTTTTAGGGGGACCGAGTTATACCGCTTTGAAGTCTCCATAGGCCGTAATGCAATTTTTTTAAATTGGGGTAAAATAGGGGAAAGAGTTATCGGATTTTTATCCCAAACTCGATCTTACTTTTCGGGCCCCGAATCACTGTGCAAAATTTCATCAAAATCGAATCAAAATTACGGCCGTAGGAGTGTTTACAGACAGACTGACAGAATGACAGACAGACGCAAGTGATTTTATAACCTCTCCCATGATATGCTATATCATTCATCCTATAGCAATGGGACAGATAACAAGTTGATAACCGATTTGTACTCAAAACAACTCAACCTTTTACTCTCAACGGAACGGGAAAATCAATAGTTATGGGCTACTGGGTGAAGGCCTAATGTGGCTGATTGGGGCAGTGGTATGTCTGCTTGCTGCATAGCAGGCAGTGTATGGCTGCATCATACATTGGGCTATTATTAGGTCATGTCAATCACTTGCTACTGCCAAGCTTGTAAAGCGCTTTTGGGCGTGTTTTTCGAGCAAATAGACCTTTATCTTTTCATCGCTTGTGATCTCTGACGTCCGCAATATTACCGTGCGTCCAAAAAACGCTACCAAAAGTGTTTGTCATAATTATCAAATATTGACCGATTTTTAAAGTTTTTAATAAAGCGATAAAATTCAAACATAAACTAGAAAGCAGTCATAATTTGCAGGTATCTCCGCCAAGGCAAAGCTATTTGCCAGGTGAGGTCACCATCTTCGGTTTTGCAGCGGTTCCTTTATGCCCACTTTAACGCAATGGTAACGAAAATTTTAAAGTAATTTAGAATCCAGGATTCCTGCCGGATCACGCCCAAAATAGAATCACTTGTAGTTTATGCCATGCCGGACATACCCTTAAAATTTCAGAAAGATCCGTTCTTAACTTTTCGAGTTATCTTGCTGACTCACAGACAGACAAACAAACAAACAAACAAACAAACGAAAACCGGCAAAAACGTTACCTCCTTGGTGGAGGTAATTAAATTTGACGCAGCATAACAGTTTAGAATATAATGTCGAAAAACTAGCATGTCTCGTGCGCTATATGTGCATCCGCAATTTCGTACGAAATTATATATTACTAACTGAAGTCTCTGCTGCGCCAGAACGTTGACAGTTTTGTCTTCAACATACACTTCATTGTAATCGTAGCGAATATCTATTCCTACCATTTTATGACGAATAAAAGTGTAGGAAAATCAGTGCAAATAGTCGTAGCATAAAGCACTATGTGCTAATCTTGTAGCGATGCACATTCAGTTGAGTGAAGAAATGTTCGACGCTTTGACAGCATCACAGCTTGGCTATATCATGAAACAGCGAGGTCAAGTAGAAATCAAGGTACTATAAAAGTCATTGAACCTTTGTAGTATTTTTGTACGCAGTGAGGCAAGATGGCGAATTTTGCAGTACTTATGTGCGCGCAAGTTGATCGAGTAGTGAACTTTACGCTGTGTGGACTAGTTCTGTCAACTCTAACAATATTATATGACTGCATCTGGAACGCTTTGTGTATATTAGTTTTAGGATTGTTTAAGTTTTACATTTAACGGTAATTCTCCTTTCAGTATCTTTCGTTTTATTTTTAAAAAAAACATTTTAGTTTTTTAGCCTATGTGCTCGATTAAACTGACAATTTGTCTGTCAGTTTTTGAGTGCAAATTCTTTATTATTATGTATTGTATTGTATTGTACACGGTGTTTTATAAAAAGGAGCCCTTTTTGTTTTTTTTATAATTTACTCAAATTATGAGCAATTTACATGCAATTTTTTTACTAGTTGTAGCTAAAGAAATACTAATTCGAAATATTAGAATAAAATGTGGCAGTTGATTGAATAGTCGTGATGTAACTTCCCGTTAGTTGCGTGACTGCAGCTGCCGAAGTCCATCCCACGCCCAATTTTACTTAATGTGCACGCGATTGATCTAACGTTGAACCTTTTAAACTAAATAAGTAGCGAACTTCAAACGGCCATATCTCCGTAACGGTGCCAGATAGACGCATGCGTTGAGGTATAACAAGACAAATGGCAACTAGCGTCATCGACCCATTAATGAAAAATTTTTCCTCTCAGTTCCCAAAAATCGGGCAATATTTTATGAAGTTCGGGGAGACAATTTCCAATAACGACCTCGACGCCAGTCATTATTAGTATAATATTCACCATGTTTCAATTAGACGCCTCTCTCTAATACAAGCCGAAAGGAGCGAAAAAGCTCTTAGCGGAATACAAACGAAAATGATGCGCGCGAGGAGTACATTAGATTGGTCACAATCTAATAATATTTCTTGTTCACAGTTTTTTTGTTTTAGGCGTACATCTTTGTCACTGAAGCTGGCGCTGTTAAGGCGCCTAATCGTATTTCGTATAGGCCTAAAAGAAAAAGTTCGCGCTACATTGTACACGTAACAGTGGCTACACTTGTAAATGATACACGTACAGCCTGCATGCCAGATTAAAATTATAATACCCAGTATACGTTGTATTTCAAAGAAATTTTTTGGTCTTCATTTTTGCACCTCGGATTTGGCGGTTTTTTTGGTCGACATTCTGCGCTGTGCACATTTACTTAGTTACTTATGTTAATGTGTACTTCTGATTTATGGCAAACTTTTAATTTTCATTTCAGGGCAAAGGCCTACAGAAGACGTACTGGCTGGAGGGCCGTGAAGGCCTGTCTCTACCTCTGCTTAGCAGTCAAGTGGACATGGGTGATGACAACACATCGGCAGACGTCAGGACTATTGATAGTTAATCATACCTGCACGCACAGCAGCCAACGTTTAATGGTTTCCGTTCCGCAGCTAACGTCATTAAACAACGACTAAGCCGATCTCAAATTAATATTTGCATTCACGCCTACATTTATTAACAAGTGCTTTTGTTTTTTATTTCGTGTGTTTTATTGCGATCAGATTACTGATTGGCAAACAAAACGTTCCAAATTTTGCGAGTTATTGTTATTATCATTTTATTTTTTCGTAGGCTATCTTCGGCTGTAAAAATCGCGGGGGTTAAAAATAAATATTAAAACCAACATAGCTGTAGCGGAGTGGCTGCCTGTTGTTGTCCTTATAACTTTAATAGTAAAGTAGCAAAAATTCAGAGGGTTGAAACGATGTTGGTGTCTTTTGAGTGTTGCTGAATTAGTGACGGAAAGATCTGTTGCGATTCATAAAAGGAACAGACACCATAGTCGGTGACCAAAGCATAACTGTCTTCATATCAGTGCAACACTATGGCTTGAGGGGGTCGCTGAAAACGCGAGACTAGAAAACACGGAACTGGAAAACCCGGCACCAAATCACAGGGGTGGAAAACGCGGGATCGGAAAACGGGGGAACCTCAAAGTTATGGAAAGCCGTCGCTGTAGAAAATG
>Ga0209367_1006185_pt1 | contig 16596 bp, 8 predicted proteins | sample WorMetLIZISLAND2_FD_187412 | JGI IMG/M metagenome (GOLD analysis project Ga0209367, IMG submission 187412) | Marine gutless worms symbiont microbial communities from Max Planck institute for Marine Microbiology, Germany - Olavius geniculatus... ... | reverse complement strand
GTAACTGAGTGACTAAATCAATCTCTAAAGGGACACTAAAATCTGAGCCCAGCAATCTACAAATCTGCAAATCTGCAAATCCCACTTCAGCTGACACTAGTATGTTGCGTTTAAACCTTTAGCACTTGTGAGGTGTGGTGTATGTGATTCTGTAAACGTGGGCCGGTCCTAATGAGGCTGGTACATCAAAACAATTTTTGTTATGTAAAACACAAAATATAATTTTAAAAGTACAAACATTAAGCTAATCACCGCCGGCAAAAAATTTTAAAAAACACACAAACTAAACGAACGATACGCAGTTCGGCGCCTCCGGAGTTCACGGCGGCTACAGCAGCAGCTTCACGGTCTCAAATGGCACAGAACGTTCCTCGGTAGCTTCACCAGCGTCGGGTCCCCGGGGTGACGACGCGGACACAGCGAGTCCACAGAAGCTTAATCGACAACCAGGACTACGGTACGATGCAGAACGTCCACCGGTAGCTTCACTGGCGTCAAGGTCGACGTACGGACACGGCGAGTCCGTAGAAAGCTCCGTCAGTTACTCGACTAATGTAAATACTGCCATTTTACCGGCAAAACAGAACGACCAACGTGTTCACACTTGCAGCGTGGCGACCTTAAGTCCTTTACGCGTGACTGGCTGGCGGGCCCAGCGCGCAGGCTCGAGCTGGCCGCTAACAACGTGACGTGGACGCGACAGCCATCAATCAAAATAGCAAGTTCGACTGAACACTTCTTCTAGTACAATGGTTCGATGTTTTAAAAAATATGAAAATAGATAAATGAAAAATAAAAAATAAAACATGAAAAATGAAAAATGCAAAAAAAATTTAGTATTTAAACGGCAAAATTAAAAAAATAACTAGGAAAGACTAAACCACAGGGGTCTTTTGATAAAAAGCTAGCTACCCCGATTATACGAGAACTTTCCCTTCTAAAACAAATCTAACAATGCACAAGTACTGTAGAATTAACCAGTTAAATTACAGGTCAAACTCAAAATTCAGACCTTTATTTGTATCTTGTGATACGTTTCGAAGCTTTTCGGACTGTGTCTACTTTTATCGATACTGACCAAACGGGCCGACAATCAAACTTAAATAAAACACGGCAACTACAAACATGCGAATACAGATCAACTCGCAAACGTGGTATTTGGTACTTGGTCTCGTGGCGTAGTTGTTAATGCGTTTTTTGCTGAAACGAAGTTACTCTACGCCGGGCCCGGTTAATACTGCGATGGGTGACTGCCTGCGGGCAGGTAAACCATCTCGGTGCGAAGCCTGCCAGCTACGTCGACTCAGCCTTCTACCCTCCGTGGGCGGCAAAATGGGCAGTAACTCATTTATATGGGTTACGAAAGTACAACTGACTGGGGCTGCCTAGCCGGCCGCTGCGTTAGCCTGTGTCTGCAGGGTGCACGATGTGACCGTGCGGCTGGCGGCTCGGGTTAGTGACGAAAAGCGCATTAGAGGAGTTGTACGGGAGATGCGCTATACAAATTGACACCTTTACTTTTACAGGCTGAGTCGCTGACAACAAACTGAATGGCTGAACAGACCGAGTGGCTAAACAGACTTAGCGGCTGAACCAACCGAGTCGCGCCGTTGTGGTATTATAGGACTGCCCCTTCTGAAATGTCTCCCCAGGAGGATCTGTGCCGGTACAGATTCTCCCACCGGAGATTCTGTACCGGTACTGTACCGGCACAAAGTCTCCCTCCGGAGAAATTTAGCCCGGTACAAAGCCTGCTATAGATTATCCCCTGTCATTATAGATTCGCCCCCGCCATTACAGACTCTCTCCCCTCATGACCAATTCTCCCCTTTCATACGCTATTAGCGTGGCTTAACCCCTTGACTGCTACCGGAAATGAATGTGCTACGGGCTATATTGGGTATAATATGACTGTTGGAAGATAGGGTGCATATCACTTGCATACTATTTTTAGCTATTAGTTACAAAAGTGTATGCCAAAAATGCAGAATTTTTTTTGATGTTTTGCATATATACAGCCAACACAAATTTCTGCAGCTATCTGCGATATGTAATAACCGAAAAACCGAAAATTGACAAATTGTCAAACTACGCGTTCCGGTACAACAGGTTTCGGCATAACAATGACTGTCTGAACAGTAATGCAAAGCACAACTACAGAAATGACTTGACTGTCAAATAAAATCCACCAAGACTACAAAGTTACTGCAAGCAAGGCACTGGGCACAATGCCGGATGAGATGGACATTAAACTTTTTACGTAGTCCGTTCTTGTGACAGACACGGCAGCGTCTGGTCAAGAAATTCTTCTTTGGACCTTTGGCAGTTTCTGGCATATAAAACAGAAAATGTCTTTCTGTGAGACGGGCCAGTTCTTCAGACTTCGTAGTGTCTGGTTCCAGTGCAACATCATTCACAGAAGTTTCGCTTTCATAGTCTGCCAACTGCTGTAAAACTTGTGCAGCAGTATACGTACGCTTTCTGCTTGCCGTGACAACAAAATCTTCATCTAATCAAAGTTACATCATTTCGCAAAACAGTTTACAAATGCACAATACAGTAGGCCAACACTAGGTATGTGTAAGCTGCAGCAGCTTGCAGCAACATTCAGCGTCATCGGGCGACCGCATGATCCAGCGCTGCTATTGGTTGAAAGTGGGTGAGAGGGCGTGGCCAAGTACTTGAAGTCGCCACTGCTAAAATATGATGTATTGGCTACTGCTGCACGGCAGCCCGGCATATATAGTTTAGGACGACGTGCGTCGTCATGCAGCCGGGCGCAATACACATATCGTGACGACGCACGTCGTCCTGATAGCAGTCAAGGAGTTAAAAGAATGTTGTATGTAGTCATTACAGACTCTTCCCCTGACAAAGTCTATCCTTCCATACACTATGAGCTTGGCTTGCGAAATGAAATATGTAGGTATTGCAGACTTTCTCCCATTGTTACAAAGTTTTTTTTCTTTCACCTAATGCTGCACTATCAACATCATCTTCGTTTTCCAGCATCATCATCATTTATATCATTGCAACGTCATTTATATAGCACGCTAAATAGTCCCAACAACATCTTCATCACAAACGTGGTCACTGTTGTCATCCGCATCACAGGCTGAACGGTAGTTCAAGCCAAGGCGTGTCGAGTGCCAGCTGCATTGCATTTGGCCTATTAACAGAGGCGAAGACACGGCCTAGCACTGCGTGATTTTCTTCAACAATATGGCTGCCGGTGTAGCGGAAAATTCGTCACACTGGAAAATAATTCGCACCTGGCAGCAGTACGCATGCGCGCTACGCGCGCAGCTCGAAATCTCGTGCTTCACCGTCATCTTTAATTTGCTGGAAAATTTGTCGCACCACGACAGGCCTGTAGCCGATTGTATTTAGTTTGTATATAGTTATTAAATTATATTAGTCATTAAGTTGTGTACGAAACATAGGTATGCAAAGTCCGCCATTGATAGCGTAGATTATAATGAAATGTATTAGGCTTGTACGCTATTATACGTTATTTTCATGTCAACCGAGCAAGTGACTGACGCAAGCAAATGGTCAGTGCTGTTGCGAATTTTCAGCAGTCGAGCAAATGGGTGGATCACATCTTTATTCTATTACAAATATCACGTTATGAATAAAAGCAGCAGCTTGTTTGCCGATCTACTCCGAGAATTATCGCTTGCTTTCGCTAATGACCCAATAACCGCAAGGTCGTGGGTTCGATCCCTAACCACTGCACTCTCAAGTAACAACCTTGGACAAGTTGTTCACACACCGCAGCCCGTCGGTGCGATGCCCCAGTTTGGGGGCCCCGCCGACTAAATATCCAAATCCAAATACAAAACAGTGCCTTTTCGTACAGTGCACCGTAGTAGCTACGGGTAAAAAGCGGATGTGCGGATCTGCGGATGTCGCAACAAATAACACTGTAAATAACACTGTGATTTACTAGTTTAACAATGTCCTATTCCTATTCGTAACCTTGAACCAGTGATTTTTCAATCTTTTTGCTGCAGCAAAACCCTACATAAGTGTCAAAATCACTCACGGAACCCCATGGCATGCAATGATCCGTGAGTCCAATGGTGTAGGCAAAGTGGAATTTTTAGGGTGTCTGGGAAACGATGTCCCAAGCGGAGTCGAGAGGCAAAAAAACCTGTATGTGGGAGACTGGGGCAAAACCCTGAAACGCTGACGATAAAGCAGCAGGCAAAAGACGTATTTAATTTTACCGTATTAGATAATATTATTTAGCATTTTTATTTTACCCATAAACAAAAACATTTTACGAGGCGGTCGCCAACGGCCCAAAACTTATTATTGGATTTTTTATGTTTTTACGCCCACCGTCCCACGGCCAGCTCAGGGGGTCTGGACCCCCAGGCTCCAGCCTCTTGCGTTAATGGGCAAAGCTTTTGTATTTTTCAAGCTGAATGTTCTAGAAAATAAAGGTTTTTTAATAAATGGACACACAATTCCTTAACACTAACATTAATTAGTTAGCGTTCGGTGTTCAGTGCAAATATTTTAACATTGTTAAGAACATGAACAATATTTAACACTGTATGCAAAAGTAAACGGCTAAAAGCACTAATTTGGATTTGGAACTAAGCATTCAATGCGTAGTACTTTTATGGCTTGTTTTAACGTAATTTCGCACGCTAGTCTAGGTTATTTTTATTACCTCCGCCAAGGAGGTTATGTTTTTGCCAGAGTTTGTTTGTTTGTCTGTCTGTGTGTTAGCAAGATAACTCAGAAAATTATTGACGGATTTTTCTGAAATTTTCAGGGAATGTCGAAAATGGCAAAAACTACAAGTGTTTTAATTTTGGTGGTGATCCGAAATGAATAATAGATTCTGGTTCACTTTGAAATTTTCGTTAACATTGCTTTAAATGGGGCACTACAATGTTGTGTCGAATCAATATGCTTGGTAAAGGTCTGCGCTTTCTAGTTATTTTATTTACTGACGAGCAGCGGAACCCTTGGCAAATGCTCGTGGAACCCTGGGGTTTCGCGGAACCTTGGCTTGGTTGAAAATCACTGCTTTAAACACTATCCCTAACTGTAATCTTAACCATAATTTTAACCCTGTTCCTAACCTTAGCCCTAATTCTGTTGCCACATCCATTGATCCGCACATCCGCCGATCCGCTTTTTACCATCGTCTGCAGTGGCATTGTAACTTCAACTTGTATGTCGTTGTAGGTCAGTGTCACATGTCATGGGTGTTTTGTGTGCATGATATTGCGGGTGTGGGTAAAATGTATCTGGTGCATCTGTAAACTACCCTGGCCTTCTCCTCAAGTCGGTCGAAATCGTTATCCAGATCTCCCTTTCCATGGGTCAGCGTTTCCTGTTACCTATGTAGAGTGGTGGGTCCTTGCCTGTAAAGTGTTCTTGAAAAATGCGTTCTGTAAATAAAGGGGAACCTTAGATGACAGTCCCGGTAGGGGCGAAGACTAAACTGCCGTGATATTCCAAAACACAGTAACTTGGAAAAAGTTGATTTTGAGAAAACGTGAAAAGAAGTGTTTTGGTTAATATATCTAAAACTATTTACGCTAGCCAAAAATTACTTTTATGGTTACATATACGCTAGATAGGTGCTTAATATATATTATTGCGATTTGTGCCATATGCTCTAGGAAATTTTACAGAATCGAAAAGTATTACAACTGTGTTTTGGCTTGACATTTGGTCTGTGTTTCGTTTCTGCAATATCAAGCCAAAACACAATAAATGTTAAATGCGACTGTAACTGCACATCATATTTAATGCAAAAACAGTCTCTATGGTAAAACAAATAACCTAGCTATCGCTAGGGAAAACGAGCTACAAGTTTGCAGTTCATGTTGCAGTACTGTACTAGTTCATCCAAGCTCAGTGATTTTTATGTCATTTGAAAGGGTGTATGCCACTTCCAATTAGTGATTAATAGTAAACTTGGCATAGGTCTCATGGCCAGGAACGTAATGGTAGCATATGAGAGATGTGTGGCCTACCGCCCATATAACTAAGTTGTGTTTGAACTCACTGCCGTCGTGTGGCTCTCTCCCATTGAGAGATGACTTACTGTCCTGGCGTTTTGTAAATTTTATTTTTGACACCCACTCTATTTAAATCGAAATTTGAAAATGTTTCCCTTGGGCTGCTTTCCCCCAAGTTTTGCAACTGCAGAGGCCTTGGCAAAAGGCTAACTACTCGTGCAAAAGGTTTTCTTCTAAGACCTAAAGCTTAGCCACAATACATCCATAACGGATGGACGGACAGACAAACGATAGCCGTACCATAGACGCCTACAGTATAGCCGATAGCCGATTGTTGATAATTTGAAATCAACTGCATTGTTTAGTGCAAACTTTTAATAGGGTTTGTAATTGCGACCAAAATATACAGGCCAGTTTAATGCTGGCGATAAAATTTGATCTTATAGGCCTTATTGGAAACATAATTTCGTTTGACAATGACCACAAAGGTTATAAGGATGTTGATTGTTAAGCGTAGTTGGCCTACAAAACGTGTACGTTCAAATGTGTTCTTAGATAGGTTTATGCCAATTATTTTTTTGTGTGCAGTATCTTAACCAACAACACTTTTTTTAACTTGCGCGTTGCTCATTCTTAAATAATTTAGTGGCTAGTTAAAATTAACTTGTCCCGCTGAAAGCAGTTACGCCTATAATGCGAATAACTTTTCATGAGAACCCCTCTCAGAGTTATGACTATCTGACTTTTTTCAAATTGTGTGATTTATATGACAATATATTTGCATACTGTGATGCAGTCAGGGGTGGTGTCAGGGAGAAGATAAGAAGTGCTTGAAGCCCCCCTTTGGAAAGAGCTGCCCGTCGGGTTATCTGAATATTTTCGTCGGGGACAGATTAAGACAAAAATCACTATATTTTAGTGTTTCAGTGAACCAGATTGCACTGGGAGAGCTCACGAGTCATGACGCTACTTTAGAACCCTAGTCAGCGTTTATATTATAGGTAGATATTCTTCCTTAATTTTTACCCAACTTAACTTATACGGCGTCTCGCTCGCTTACAACATCGTGATTTTAAAAAGTTGGAAGGGCCGAATGTTGCGACAGAAAGTGCAAATTTTTGACAGAAGACATGATGCTGTACAGAATTTCTCAACATAAGATTTTTAGCTCCAAACTGCAGGTGTTGCAAAAGAATTTTTAACCAGGTTCTTATTTTTGACGAACATTTTCCGCAAAAAAAATTGACAACAGATCAAAGTTTACCTGTTACGACTTCACTATCTCTCGCCTCGAATTTTTAGTCTTGTCAAAGAACTTTTTGTTGGCGCCGATAGTAACCATATGGCTCTCGATAATTTGTTTTTGCTTGCTAGGCTCGAAAGTTAAATTTTCGTTTAAATTAAAAAAGTAATCCTACTACGCCAACGTCTCATATATTCTCGGTAGTGTAGCCAATGTAGCCAGAATGAATGTCGCAGTTTTTAACTCAATGCCAGTTAAAAAGCCAAGAAAACAACAAAAAAACTTGTCTATTCGCGAAGCTATCATTTCAGAAAACGTGACATCGCTATGATAAAAATGCGTAAAAGACCCAAATTCATTTCGTTCTGGGCTACGCTGCTGACTCGAGTTGCAAAGCTCGATCACGACACTTCCCAAGTAGTCGGCTGCGGAAGACAACTTCTCCATTTTCCTCTCTACTGGACGCCTGCAGCGTCTAGTTCTCGCGAAAATTTTTGGCGCATATACGCACCTCGACTTGTAGCTTCTTTGAGAAATTTATCGTGGGCGCCCTCTAGGTCTGTCACTTTTTTGTAGGTTTTATTAGGAAAAGTTTTTGAAGACTTTTTATAGCTTTTTTTCAAATTCTGAAAGTGATATATTACAGCACCTTTCTGTCAGAGAATCCTGCTTTAGCTGCAGGGTGTCCCGGTCCCGTAGCACCAACAGTGTAGATAAGCAAACACATAGTTTATTATGCAAGTGGTAGATAACGCAGTTACTGCGTTTTGGCTTGACAGACAGCAATAAAAACTAAATTACCAGTGAATGTGTTAAACCAAAACACAGTACTGTGTTTTGGCTTGACATTTGTCGCTTGTTTTGAATGTTACTGTGTTTTGGCACTCTCGTATTTCAGAAACGAATAGCGAGAATGTAACGATATTTTGTCACACAGTAGCTGAGATAGACCTAAGGTGCATGGCATCATTATCTCGATTTTGACCAAAATTCAAGTTACTGTGTTTTGGATTGTCACGGCAGTAAAGACCAACGAAAATAAACGATGGATATTTGCAGATATCCTACAACACAGCGTACGTACTACTGCCAGGTTTCTCAAAACGGAGTCTTACCTTACTTACTGTAGTGTTCCACGGCCGTCCACAGTTCTGTGGCTCCACCTCCACCCTCTGTACCGCCTCTACCGCGGGCCGTGGAACTTCCTACTGCCACGGTGGCAGATACCTTGTACTGTGTAGTGTGGTTGAAATATGTGTTTTGTTTTAATGAGAAGAACAAATTAGTGATGTGGGTTCGATTTGAATGGCTAATACAATTTTAATTGACTATGTAGCTACGGTACAGACTTATGTTAACCTATGGTAACCACCTTGGCATGTAACCAGCCATTTAGGTCAACTCAGCCTGGCCATCCCTCCGTGAGTAGGTGCAATGAAAACCAGCGAAAGCTGAGATAAAAATGCTATAGGCACATTACTAGTCCCATATTTATGGTCGAGCAGTGTAAAGTGGTGTGTGGCTGAGGGCTCAGGTATTACTTTGCTTCGTTGTTACATTTTGCAGAATTATGATGCGAAGCGACAAAAACGATTATTTACGGAAAGTGCGGCACTACCTTTAACATGGCAGTTACAGTGGCGACACTTTATGTGCCGAACGAAGTGGAATCCGGAAGGCGTGCAACAACTATGCCAGGCTATCATCAGTAAGTGTTTGAAATAACTTCTTGTAACTGGCTGTTATTCCTTGAAGACGTATCACAAAGTGTGCAGTGGTGACCCCTTTTTAATGTCGGATGAGTATGCTTTTTGACTGCATAAATCTTGCGTTGCACTGCTCCTTGCAGGGATAGATATAATTCATAATTTATTAAAAAATATTACACTTTCACAGTTGTACATTACCTTATAAAGTACTATAGTGGACTATGTGCATTGAACAGTGTCATGCAGCATAGTAACAAGAAATCTGAGCTAATGCTCACGAGACAGTGTACGACTTCCTATTAATGATTAATAGTAACTTAGGCCTTATCTCGCACCGTTACCGAGATGCAGCGACTTATTGGCCAAAAATCGCAAATTTTTCCTATTTCTCTCATTTAGCGCCCTCGTTCGGGGTGACCCCCTTTGAATTTATAGAGCAGCTTTACGGTTTTTGAAACTAGAGTTTTCCCGACAGGTGAGAGAAGATTTGGTGATCCTAGCTTGCACCGTTTTTGACTGATCCACTTGTGTGACAGACAGACAGACAGAATTGCGATGGCTAAGATGCGCTGAAAGCAGTAGCTGCTTTTGCGCGTAAAAATGATTACAGAGTAATGCTAGGAGTAAGAAGTTATAATGAAAAAAGTGGGTGGGCAAAAACATTATTTGCATAGGGAACGATTACCACATTTTCTTGTGTAGGTGCATGCTTGCTAGCTAATTACATTGTCAGTGTGCAGCGTTTATAAGGACAACAGGCAAATGTTACTTTTTTTAGTCAAGATTAGGGAAATTTCGGACAAAAAATTCTGTCGTAAAAAATTTCCACAAAACTCTCCTGAATGTCTAGTATCACTTACTTAGTATTACGTGCTAATTATTTTATTGTTCAGTTTTTTCTTACTTTTGTTGTATTTTCTAATATCTCTGTCATTAGCATGAAATTCTGCTGATGAATACATTATGTGATAGTGCATGTTGGTACTCAGTGAGTAATGGCATCTGCGTGTAAATCTGAGGACTGTTATGAGATGAAAATTACAGCCGTGGTACAGCACTGTATATTCATATGTTTGCGTTTACTGTAGAGGTGACAAGCTGTACACGGTAAACTGCGACTGGACATCAGAATCTGTTCTCGAATGTTTCTTTAGTCAAATAACTTCTGTTGACTGTCGTGTTTCTGCATAGGCGTATACATGTTGTACTTCATTTCATATAAATCTGACACGGCAACTGCGTCAATGTCACTGTCACTATTTTCAACTCTGGAAAACAAAAATTGCGCCTTTTTACCTAACCGTACTTAAGTAATGGTTGAGCTTATGGTACAGTTGTCGTCTGTCCGTCGTCGTCTGTCGTCTGTAACGGATGTATTGTGACTAAGCGTTAGGTCGTAAAAGAAAACTTTTTACACGAATAACTTGTGTCGTAAACCTAGGCGTGCAAAATTTTAGCGATCTAGTAAAAAAGGTACATTTTGAAATTTGGGGTTGAAGGGGGTAGGAAATTTAATGGAAAACTGGCCAAATCTCAAAAACAGTCGGAGAGGGTTAAGGTTACTATTAATCACTAACAGGAAGTAACACACAACTTTTCAGCTAATATGTAAATCATTAACCTCAGATTATTTTAAAGGGTCATAAGGCATTATGGTATGCCAATCGTGCAGTATAGTGGCTATACGGTGAGTCGTAGGAGTCAGCGATGGTACCATCGGATAAGGCGCTGGCCGGCTGGCGACTTTCTATAGGCTGTCAGTAGTAATCATGTTATTTATTTGCAGCAGTTTGGCCGCAATTTTAATGGAAAGTTTCAAGCTACTTCTGAGCTGCTGCTGCTAAACTAACTGTCTAATTCTGTTCACTGTCAAAGTGCGTCATCACGCCACTAACGTAACGTGGTCCTATCAGTATCTCGAAAACGTTGAGAGATAGCGTCAAGGTTACTATTGATCACTAATAAAAAATCGCATACGCTCTTTCAAATGAGATGAAATCATGGACCTTGGATGACTTTGAAGATCACTGACAACCAGTATATGATCAGCTGTCGTAGCCTCAGCTGGGTTTTTTTGTGTTTTGCAGCATGGTCCATAGATTTAACAAAACTTGATTTATGTGTCTAGTCTACTGCATTTTAAGCCCCATGAGCTTTATTCGTTCTGTGTTAAATTGTTTATGGACAGTATTAACTTACTCTATGAACAATATTAAACTCTGCAAGTTTGTAACTCTTTCGGATGCAGAAACTGCGTTCTTCGTTTTGAATAAAATGTTACTTGTTTTCAAAACCAATGTCTATGTTAGTGATGCTTAAGATAAACATGTAGTAAGTATATATTTTATGCATTATGTTAATGTGTTGCTTGATTTTTCTTGTAGGCGTACTGCATGACTTCCAGATTTTGTACACTGACGCCCAATTTTTTTAGTTTGGAAATTATGACGGCCTGTAAATTTAGGTCTATTGAAAACCCTGGTAGAAAGTATCCCCAGTATTTGAGAGGGCAGATAATTTTGGTTGGTGGGGAAGGCAATGATGACATAACACACAATATTGTGTCTGTAGACTGTTGGTACTAATCATTATGCAGATTCACAACATGCAAATTGTGGGTGTAAAAACACGCATTTATTTGAAACATAGGTTGTTGACAACACTGCCATTTGAGTGGGCGTTGGTAAGTTTCTGTATGTCGTCAGTAATAGTCATGCCCCCAACGCTAAAAGCATTCACTTCAGTCAGTCATAGGCCTATATAGTACTTGCAAACGCTCAGGGCATGTCTTGACTACAAACCTGACACATAAAACTCAAGATGTCTGGATTATTTTATATATATATATATATATATATATATATATAGCTTTTTATTCGCACGTGTGCAAAAGACAGTAATAAAAACAACAAAGATAGACCAGCGAACAGACAGACAGAGAGAGGCACATCGTTCACAATAGCCAATCAGTTACTGGCATACAGAGATCGAGTTCTGAAAGTGAACAAATTATGTACAAAGGGGGGTGTCCATGAGCATAGGGTAAAGGGGGGTATTTTCGCCAGGGTGGGTATTTTCGCCACTATCAGTTGTGCTATCTATGTTAATATGCGTATTCTATGCATGTTCTTTTTCAATTCTGCAGACCTCCCACTCCCACTGCTTTGGTATTTTATCGACTTCCATCGCATTTTCTTTGTAACAAAAAGCAAAGTTTTATAATACGCAGTGATGATGTAATTTTCATGATGACGAAAACGAACATTTTACTAGCATCAGTGTGATGCTATTGTAATAGTTTGCTGTTGTCTGACAGTACAAACTTAAATGTTATCACAGATGGAATAAGTCATGGTAAGTAGTAAGTAATTGTTTTCCAATACGTCCACAGTTGTGATGACCCGTATTGCGGCTATTTTCACCATTTTGTTTTAGGGTATTTTCGCCACTTTTGCTATACGACTTTTGCCCTTTGTTCTGCCGAAAGCGTCACGTATTTAGTTGCTAGTTAGTTGCTAATGTTTCTACACATGTTAACTGTGTGAGAAAACTAATTATTTTGGAAGTCTCACAATTACACTGTTACCCGAATCAGCTTACGGTGGCGAAAATACCCGCACTTGCCCTAGTCATCGGCGTCGTAGCAGGCGTCATTGTTCTTGTAACTGTTGTTGTTTTTATAGCTTTTCCAATACCACCTCGTATGAGAAAGCAGGAAAAAGTGCAAAAAATCGTTCGTTGCTTTTGTTGCAGAATTGCAGATAACATTTAAGATATTTGCGTTGGTTATTTAGTGGCGAAAATACCCTCAGAGTCGTCTATTTTCGCTACTAATACTATATTGTTTTCGGACTTTATTCTGCTGAAATATTTACATGTTTATATGTAGTTACCTGCTACTTAGTTGCTAAAACTTTTATACATGCTAACTCTCTGAGAAAGATAATTATTTCAATACACGTTTAGTTACAATTACCCAAAATAGCTTATGGTGGCGAAAATACCCCCTTTTACCCTATTCTATTATTTACTTATGTTAAAATAGAATACGTTAGCATACGAAAGTGTTGCAAAAAGTGGAATATGACTCAAGTATTCCTTTATTTTAGGCTTCTTCCCCCATAGGGAGAAATCTTTGTTAAGGGTGTAGTTTGCTTAGTGAAAAATAAGTGATGAAAAATAAAAAAATAGGAAAAATTTGTGAAATGTAAATTTAAAAATTAAGGGGAAATAAAAATAGGGGGAGGAAGTTCTGTTAATGGTGTAGTTTGCCTAGGGAGAATAGCGGGGAGTTTTGATTTGCAACCTTATCAAAATTTCTATTTTTCACTGGGCGCAAGCTACGCCTACGAGGTGTGGGGATAGAAGCCGCTGTTTATTTAGTGTCGGGTGGGACGTTAAACCCTACTCACTCACTCACGTACCGCTTAGCCACAATACATGCGTGACACATAGTAGACAGATATAAGCCTGCGACATAGGCTCGACAGTTAGTACGGTGAGCCAAATATTGTCCTATGCGGCGTCTCCTAGCAAGAAAAATAACTATGCTTAGCTCTGGGATCTAATAATTATTATGTTAAATTAGCCAGCCCGGGTCGGCGCCAGGTTTTCAGAACTACGAGTTAGAGGTCGACTGCTTGTCGATTTACCGCCGCTACCCCCTTCCCGTCACCCATCGAAAAAGCTGAGATTTGTGCAAATGTCATGAACTCACCGCCAGTCGCTACCCCCGTAGCCAGCGATCTATCGCTCGCTTTAACGTGATCGAAACTTCGAAAGTATGCAACAATTCTCGCCCGCGGCGAATCGTCGACGTCAAGTGGTTTGATAAAACACGCATAGTCATGCATGATTGCACTGATAATAAGAAAAGCAATACAGCGAACAGGACAGGTAAGTCTTGTATTGCATTGTTACAAGATTACAGGATCATATACAGGATTATATAAGAAATTTCATTGCACTGATAGCTTAAAAAGTCGTTCACCCGTCTACGAAACTTAGTAAGCCTACACAAACAATAACACAAACAACGTTGCTTAGAAGCTCGCTGTAGACTGCTAGGCTGTTACTTATTTACTGTATTTAAGTGCGACGAATTTTCCGGTAAGATAGATTTTCCACGAGTACATGGAAAATTTGTCGCAGTCTCGCGAAAATCTCGAGTTGCAAAAAATTTTCCGGGCGAGACAGATTTTTTACGACACCGGTTCGTGGAGTTAATGGATGAATTTTTAATAAAAATAATGGTAAAGATTTAACTATCGTGCAGTTTTTTGTTGACAAAAGCGACATATGTTTGCCGCGTTCTTTTTAAACTGACATTGCAACTGTTTCGTATTTCTTGGGTTTTCGCGTGCGCATCGTCAATAGCACCATGCAATCTATTGCGGCGCTAAATACAGCCGCATTTAGCGCTCAGAAATGACTATTAGGGCAGTACATAGAAGGACATCTATGGTACCTATAGGTTAGGGTTAGGGATAAGGCTAGGGTTACGGTCAGGGTTAGGATTATGGTTTGGGGCTACCCTTAGGCTTATTTACCGCCGCAATAGCATCGTGCACTGTGTAAATACATGCTCATAGGTGCTGTGAAAAACATAAATCTTTTTGTTGCTAAATTATGTCTTTTGTACTAATAAATAGGTGCCTTGTGGACTTAGCTTAGATTCCAAGTTTGGGTCAGTTTGCTGTACTGCATGAATAGGGTGCAACTACAAACATAAACTCTGATGCATTCACCATAGTGTTTGTTAACGTGCTGTTATCTAGCAATAAGTCCGTATAGTACGCTTGCTCGATGCCAGACTTTGCATTGTTTTGTCTTGTAGAATTAGATCAGTGCTGATTATTGATGCCGAGAGCTGTGTTGATGACAAGGACCATGCTTCTCTAATGGCTTTCGGTATGCAGTTACTAATCTAAATGTTCTGGAAATCACATTACTACCATTACTTGTGATTCATTTTTAGATCATGGCCCGATACGGATACGTGTTGGTCGAGAAAGTTATCAGCGTTGAACCGTTGAGCGAAATGTCCACCAGCAAAAACAAGCTGTGCAGAAACAGATTGACCGGACCCACTACGAAGCCGGCAGCAAGATCCGTGTCATTTCCATGAGTCACTTTGTCTTTCACGTGCAGCATCGTGTTTGCAAAGTCGACGTAGTCGTCTCCCGAACCGATCACGTCAAACTCGATGGGTGAACCATCCGTTACCGTCGTCAGAGGATGATATTCGACCCAGCTACCGTGCTCCATGCTGGTTTGCGTAGGTGAAACGGAAAACAGATTCAATTCCGACTTTGTACATTCGCAGGACATGTCGTGCGTCGCAGCAGTAAAATATTTCCCTCATCGTGCCCGTATGACAAATGACGGAGATAGCAATGGGCGTGCTCTTTTATAACCCCTGCGTCGAGGGAATCGAATCCTTTGGGGTTTGTGCATCGTGTAGGCGTCTCGGCCGGCGAGAAATTTCCTCACCTCGGACACGGTACGCCCGCTGTAACGTTGCAAATTACGAACGCTTAAAAAACTACCGGGAGCTTGAGGAGAAGAGTAGAATGCATCAATATTTGTCCCACTGTAACGTACGCGTGGCATTGCGACTCGCTTTCTTCTTCTTCTCCACCGTTTGTTTGCGCGGTTGCTCGCGTTCTGGTTCCGTAATCTAATTTATTGCCGGAGACGTCTGTTTGGCGGACTTGTTGACGTTCAGATACCTGTGCAACTCCTCGACGTATTGCCTAACCTTACTATCGTCGGCCAGCGAACTGTTGCGTAGAGTGTTGGAAAGACCAAGACTGTCATTGGCCTTAGCGACGGCAGCAGTAGGTCTCTGCAGACGCTTGTATTCTCAATCGAATTCGTCCACCACTACCAGCTTCTTGGCCGACTGCATCAGTTCTGCATCGGAAGACTACCCGAGGAACGAGCTGCAGAATCTTTCGATTTCCTCGCAGCGATGTGCTGCATGAAAAGAGTACCCAAGACCGACAAAACCGAAGGTAGCAGTGCGCTCAAAAAGCCACCTTTCTGCAGAATCTTTCGTTTTTTTTTCGCAGCGACGTCTTTCTCGCGGAAAGAGCTCTCAGGTCGTTACGTCTGCAACGAAGGTTTTTCATCTGACAAGTTGTGAGCGAAACCTTTCCTTTTATAACATTTTTAGCGCACTCGCTCACGCAGTGGATAAACTCGTTGTCGCATTTCCGAACGTAGTCGCGTCTGGCTTTTTCACCCAATCTGCAGATGCGCTTTAACGTAAGTAAATAGGTTTTAACGCGAGTGCTCATTTCGGTACGTAGACGTATCCGGTCTCGTCGGGAAATATGTTCGTGCGCAGTCGTAAATCCTCGTTCTGCTTTGGTCGGAGGTTGACGAACAAATAACTCTACGGCTCTCGCGTCGCGTCTTTATATGCTTCCACGGCGAACTCGGACTTGTTGGGATACATTTCACGCGCCAGACTGGCAAACTGGGTTGCGTCCCGCGGGTTCTTGAAGATTACCATGTATTGGGCATTCAAGCTGATGGTTCGAATGTGCTTATTCTTGTGAAACAGGTTCTGAACGAGAAAGACGACGCTGATGTTGCGATGGTGCGACCCCTTCGTGAACAGGTTGGCGACGGAGTCGTCGGTTTTGTT
>Ga0209367_1006184_pt1 | contig 16597 bp, 8 predicted proteins | sample WorMetLIZISLAND2_FD_187412 | JGI IMG/M metagenome (GOLD analysis project Ga0209367, IMG submission 187412) | Marine gutless worms symbiont microbial communities from Max Planck institute for Marine Microbiology, Germany - Olavius geniculatus... ... | reverse complement strand
CTGAGGTGTGAATGAAGAGATTCACAGCCATTATTTGTTCGTGGTAAAACTTATTGTTTTGGAAAATCATACACTGACGTCCCTTATTTGAAACACACTCCATAACTGATTAGCGCTGTTCGCACTATGCTGTAGGCCTACTGTATGACTACACCTATGACTACTATGAACGGCGCCCTATGAACTACCCCTTACTTTGCACTTACAGAATGTGTTTATGTCACATTAAGCCTACCCATTGTTGTGTTATAGACAACTTGATGATTGTGCTTATGTCGTATCTAGGTTTGTGTTTTTGACACTATTGTTCTTGGGAGCATTTGTGCTTATGTACTGTCGCCAGAATCTAGGGAGAAGAGCGTAAGATTCCCAGTGGGGTCTGGGGCAGAGCCCGGGCCGAAAATAAATTTGGTGCATTTTTAGCCTCGCAAAAGACTTCTAGTCAAGTACTGGTGGAATGATGACTGCCCCCTGAAGCCCTAGAAGTTGCCCGCCCCCTTGAGAAAAGTTATACGCTTTGAGCGTAGTCCTCAATGGACGTAGACGTCCCTGTTGGATGGAGTGCTGACCGTATGTCCCCCGGTTAGGTTCATAGGCTGCTGCACTAGCAGGTCTTGTGTTTGTTGAAGGAGAGGACGAGGCTGCTGCGGAGAGCGACCAGCTAATGACGGACTGCAGTGGACACGAGATGGCGCTCTATCAGGTTTGCAACTGTTATTTGCTGCGCTGGGCTTACTGTCACACGTATAGAACTGCTGCTGCAGAAGTCGATCACATTCGCATAAACTCAAGCATATAGCGAAATAGTATAATGCGCGTGATTGTAAAGTCAATTCTGTACGCTTGCAATGCAATGCACAGCAAAAAAACAAAGTCCCAGACAACTGTCTGTATGTCTAGGCCTAATAATTTACCGTTTTGTGATATCTGACTCCGTTATTACTTTGTAGCTGCTGTACTTTTCATTTTTTTGTTAAAATGCATAGGCTACGTACCGCTATAGTCAACGGCGAGGCTGGCGAGCTCATTAAGTCAATGAAGCCTGGCGAAGTAATTGTGTATTTTCTATATTCCGTACTTGTCATATGTCGCATATCTTCTGTGATATACACAACGCGTCGGCCTGATGCTATTATAGTAGATCTACAGAGTGAGCTAAAAAGTGACGCCACTTTCAACAGTATAAATATAATGCAAAATACCACATATTTATGTCCTTTAAACAACTGTAGCCTTTGCTGTTAAATATTTAGAGTTTAACTGTGCTCATGTATCTTAAAACATTTTCATATTTTTTTTCGAAACCGCAAAATGTGAATCAAATTACTTCGTCCCTATATAGTTAATCTAACCATCGTAACAAAATTACAAATTTATTCGCATAGGAACAAAACTTGTTTACAACAGCAGACTAAAAACGGCGTTATGTAATAAAGATGATATGCGAGTAAACAAAAATTGCAAATGCAATACATCTAACAAAACAGAAAACGCAAATACCAAAGGGTATCACTTTTATGGTCCACCACGTACACAAATCCATCAGTGACTTTTGGTTGCGGTATAGTAAAATATACATGTAGTTACACTTTGAAACATTGTTTTATTATGCCAAATAATCTGCATTTTTGCGATGTAATTAGCTGGGGGATATTTTTACGTTCTTTGTCACATATGGACCGACCGCTGCGTTCTGTGCTACAGATTGAACAACGTCTTAGCGTTCGTTCCGCGCGCGTAAGATCTGTGTAGGCAGCGTCGTCTCATTTGTTATGCAGTTGTATTATTCCGCTGTCACCTCAATCATCAGAGACCGTAGCAGGAATTGTACATAAAGAACAGCAGAATTGGATTACTGAGAGCATTCATGCAGTCAAGGTGATAACTGTACATGTCATGGATTCTAATACACTGCTTTGTCTGTGTACATTTCTAAATAAAAGAAGGTAGGTAAGTAAGTGAGTGAGTGAGTGAGTGAGTGCTTTAAACTCACAAGTGACAATCGCAGAAATTTTTTCTTATTTCTATAAAAACAAAGGCAAAAATTACAGCAGTTACAAATTATTAAAACGCACAATAATTGTAATGGAGTCGGAGATCAAAAAAGAGATACATTAATTAATATACATGAAGAATAAAGAGTATTTTAGTAAAGAATATTGTCCGAGTTACATACAACGCCAATCGGTTTGCATTGATTGTGGTTGCCGTGTTGGCTATCGACAACTCATTGCTATTGATTTCAACATTTAAATAAAGTAATATTACACACAAACATGCGCAGCAGGAGAAAGAAAATTGATGGTCAGTGGCACTGTTTTCCTCACACCCAGACCCGGTAAGAAATCTAGTTATACCTGCAGAGCTGAGTGAACGAACGATCAATAATATCTAGACGGATTAACCTAATCCTGTGTGACGTGATGTCGGAAAGAACAACGTACGGCCAGCAGCAGATATTGCAGCAGCAAGCAGTGCGAGTCACTTACGCCAACACGCTTCAGATGCCGGATGAATGGCACTCTGACGTCACTGTGACGTCATCCTGTTGCTGAATCCACCGCCGTCGGACGGCCGATTTTTTTCTCGTAATATCCTTCGTCCTTTGGTGCGCGCGAAGTTTCGGATTCACGTGGTGACGGAATTGATTGCGATCGTCAGTGTCATTGGCACGGCGACCAGTTAGTCAGTCAGTGAAGTCAGGTCAATAATGCCAAGAAATGAGCGTGTCAATCATTCAGCGCACCAGCAGCAGCAATACGCAGTGCACTAGCTCGATGTCGTCGTTTCTTCCATGTCATCAGATTCAAGATCTGATCTGATCACACAGTCAAGCTCGTACGTAACTCGGTTTCGAAGAATTTGGGTTTTCGATGAAAAGTTTTAGGTTTTTAGGTTTTTAGGTTTTTAAGTTTTTCGATTTATGTTCGTTTTAAATTTATTTCAAAATGTTATTTAAAGGTTTCTAAAAGTTGTTTTGGGGTTTTAAACTAATGTACAAAGGAACACTTGCTTACGCTTAGTTCTGTCTTGTGTTCAATTTGGTACAGACTGCAATCGATTATTAAAATGGATAAGTAATTGACGCTACTGGAGGGGAGCTTCAAATAAACTTAATAGCACTTTTACTGCCGATCGTGAGACAAAGGTTCTTTGGTTTAGAAACGTCGGACTAAGTTGGTTGGAAAAAGAAAGACGCGTAAATTATACCTTTTAGTAATCGACCGTTTTTATAGTAACACAAGGAGGGCGAGCAAAACTAGAAAGCAGGTATGATAACGATGAGGTGCAATATGCACGTTCGTGACGTCAGCAGCAGCAGCAACAACAACAGCAGCAGGCAGACCAGACGGCTATTACTCAGTGGCGACGTGGGTTTAAAAAGGTGGGGGCAAGAAGTTGCACTATACCGACAGACAGCTGCAAATTTTTAACAGCAAAATTAGTATTTAAAATAAGTAAAGACTTTGACTTTGAATTTTCTGTTTCATATTGCATGCGCAAAAAAAATTAATATAAAATTTGCTCATCCGGTATCAGTACGTTTGTCTGCATAAACAAATTACACTTTAAATTTACTTTGATACTGTGATTGACGAAACAATGTGAAATACAAAATGACAAACTTTATTCTGCAGCAAAAAAAACAAAATTCTTTAAAAATGTTTTTCGATCGGCAAAAATTGAAGGGGCAGGAAAGAGTCTGATCTGTGTCACGCCACTGGAGCTAATTACGGCTGCGATGACGAGTGTAGGATGTTGATGATGATGATCGACCGTTGGTTGCACGCATCATCCACCGTCTGGCTAACTACGACGGCGGCGTTCTGCCGAACATCACAGTCGACCAGGTCGACGACGACAACGACCCTCCGCAGCTACAGCAGCAGCAGCGGCTCGGCTGTCTACACAGACGACGAAACAAGACCAACAACAATCAGAAAGCCGTACGTATTCGACGTCGCCTTTACAAATACGTACGTCTTAGATGTTCGAGTGTGACGAGCCTTATTTTATTACGTACTTCGTCCTTTTATTTCTGACCATAATGTCTGCAGTATTACAGCTGTCCATAATCTCACTCTAGTCAAATGTGACGATTGAAGCACGTTTCGTCTCTGTTTATAGCACACACGTCCCACGCGGAACGCACCGTCGATCACAGTCATAAAACAAGTATATTTATGACCGTGTGGAGTTTATTTGCCTCGTTACACTCGCATTATAGACTTTTCGAGACTGCAACGAAAACGAAACGCCAACGAAAAGAGGGGTCTGCAAAAATAGCGAATTATCGTAAATGCCGCGTGCAAGTGGACGCTCGTTAACAGTAAAGCTTTCCTGATCATCGGTAGCTACAGAAACAGATAATCAGCGTCATAGGCACGCAACGCAGGTGGTCCAATACTGCGTTACAGTGCGTGTGCGACTGTCATTTTATTCTCAATAGAACAGGTATTAAGAATCTTAGTTGATACAGGCAGATAAAGTGCATGATACTTCCTATAGTATCTAGAAATGTCCTTTTGCACAAAAAGTCAGCAGTCGCTTACTTCCGACATCAAGATTGCTGATCAGTGCGAAAACCCGATAAATATGTTGAGCAGCTGTGACAAGGATTGCAAGCGTGACGTACAAACTGAAAAACAGACAGAGATCCTATACATTAGACAGAGGTCATCTTAAGTGCCGTAGCTTACACCGCGCTTGCACAAGCCACGAGCAGCGCTGCGCGGTGAAATGTGTGACCACGGACAAACTTAATTCAACTTTCTATAGGCCTACGCGCTAGTTGGTGCTTCTTTAATCTGCGTTAATTGACAGATAAAGCGTATGCGGGCACCCACGTACGTTTGGGTTCCCATATCACGTTTTCTGATGTCTGAACGAGTCTGATAGCATTATGGTTGGCAGGGCAGCGAGAGCGCTAATGTTGCTAGCCAATACTCGGCGGAGTCGACTGCCGGCGCGTATTAGCGTACGATCAAGTCACCAGCCAGCGTCGACGCTGCATTTCCGGGCTGTCGGTTTGCGAGCGAGACGGCGTCGAAAGCGTCATCCATCAGGGTTCCGCCACAACGAACGAAAATGTTGTTTTCTCCAAGGGTCGCACCAGTAATTACTACAGCGCTAGTTCTGCCCCTCGACTGCTCCGGCAAAGACATCAGCTTTACCTTCTTTTCTGTTCCATTAACACTCTTGCCGGAAGTGCATGTCTGTACGCAGCTTTGCTGCGACAAAAATGCCAAAATATCGTCCATGGAGAGGGTGTGGCTAAAAGGTGCCTTTGTACGCAAATCGCATTATTTTCGCACTCATTATCTTCGTAATCACGTCGGGCAAAAATTTAAAGAATTGGGGTTTTTAGGTTTACGTAATTTTTTGTTGTTTTCACTGTACTTTTAAGGAACTGGAAATAGTACCAATTTATCAAACATAAAGAACACTTCTGTCAGCTGTACATTTAAAAAATAGACTAAAATCACTTTACTCGCATATTTTAAACTAATGATGCAATCAACATGCAGGAATGGTGAGTGATTTTTATTAAAAGCAGCAAATACATGTATTATTTACTAAATGATAGATTATTTAAGAGAGAATGTTTTTAGTTTATCATTAAAAGCCCTGTGTCGTAATGAATAATGTGAGTATGTGACTCTTTAGCAAGTCTAAAAGTGAGCTTTCAGGAGTGAATGAAAACTACGCCTCCTTAGTCGTAAATAAGGTTTCATGGGTTGGATTTGTCGAGACCTAGACGAGATAGACGTGCTCAGCATAGGCCGACTACAGGCTGGGTAATTTTTCGGATTTTGCAGAAACGTTCTATACCTAAAATAACGTATTAAAAAACATTGAACATTGCACCATGCATGCATACTTTGATACTCTGATAATATTGTACAAAACACATATTACATATTTCATCTAATCGTTATTAATTATTATTATTTATGTAGTTCCTAATTTTTCATCTATTTGTCTTTCTTTCTGTTGTGCTATTCACCAATGTTGGTGAATAAAAGTTTGTCATATTACTAGCCTTGTATCAAACTGCAGTATTGATAATCATCGAAAATTGTTAAATGCTATAAAACCGTTATCAAGTTGTAGCAGGTAGTCTTTTCGCTAAATCCGACAGTAAATTCAATTCTAGCGTTAAAAACTGATTTGCTTTTAAAGAAAAAATTAATGCTCGTACTTTGAATTTTTGCCTTACTTTTATACACGCAAAAACCTGCAAAAGTAATAGCGAACTATATGGCCTGATGCTGATGGGAGAGTAAGTAGGCTATACATACGTTATACGTAGGCCTACTATGTAATGGGCCTGTCACGGAGTTTATAGTCTTAGGCAGATCGGCATTAAGCAGTTGGTGATGTACAGTTTGCTGGTATGTGGTCAGAAACTGGGTACCGTGCTTGGCGTCTATTTTCCGTGCATTCAGAACATCTTCGGCGTGATTCTGTTCATACGCATGGTCTGGGTCGTCGGTGCAGCAGGCTGGCTTCAAGCTTTCGTCATCGTCTTCACTTGCTGCTGTTGTGTAAGTTTATTGCCTATTATAGTTTTTGTCACTTAGTGTAGCTTTTTTCAACAATTAACCGATATGTTCATCTTTCTATTACTTGTTCACGTGTACACGTACATTATCTTCTCACTGTTATGCCGAGTACTGTCCAAATCCCGTTACTTTCGTCTAGCTAAAACTTGTTTAAAACCAGGGGCTCTATTCACGAAAGGGCGACTGGATTGCTGACAAATCGGAAGCAGGTTTCCACAAAACTCAGCTTATTCATTAATACCGACAATTGCCGTGCTTTATCTTTATGTTTCTGCCGTTAACTTGACGGAGATCTGATAGCAGCTAGTAAAATTTTAATTTGCAATTTCGTTAAGCCAAACTCCTCTAATTTGGTTTCTCGCGGATTTGTTAGACAACACTGTTCAACACGTCGACGTGCCAGAATGTTGTGAATTTGCTGTAAACTTTTGATTTGTTGTGCATCTGTTGTACAGCATGTTTTCCAGAGAAGTTTGGCGCTGAACAGTAAGTTAGCGGCGAATAGGGTTCCCTGTCAAAACCGAGAACGTCAAAATTACGCCACTACACGCAACTCTATACCTAAGTTCCTAACTCTAGCCCTAGCCTATTTTTATCCTATTCCTTAAACTCAAGCCTACATCACTGTTTCTCGATGTTGTCGTTCCTGGTTTTGACGGGACACTCGGCGTCTGGATTGGTGATTGTTGTCTGTTTGTTGCAGACGTTGACGACGGCGATATCAATGAGCGCCATAGCTACAAACGGCGTGGTGTCAGGCGGTGGGTCTTACTTCATGATTTCACGTTCACTCGGCCCTGAGTTCGGCGGTGCAGTCGGTGTGTTGTTCTACCTCGGCACGTCAGCAGCCTCGTCCATGTACATCGTCGGTGCCGTCGAGATTCTACTCGTGAGTTTGAAGTCATACAACTATCGGCGTGTTTACTGGGATGGGGGGTCTAGCGCCTGTCTTCTCTTACATCATCATCATTATCAGTCACGCTTGACCAGCTGGGGTCGTAGCGCCCCCCAACTGCAGCGGTCGACGGCAATGTCTCATGCAACATCAGCGGAGGTACCGGTGTCGAACTCCACTTGTCGGACCCATGTGTGTCTCGGTCGTCCTGGTCGTCGTTTCCAATGTGGATTGTTGTCGGGACGGTCTCAACCTTGCGTGTCGACTGCCAGTCGCAAGCCATCCGGCCTGGCGCCTCCTCAGGTAGTCGACGGACGTGTCCAAAGGCCGCCGCACATTTTGCATGTCATGCCAGCGACGCATCCTCAGAATTCGCTGATTCCATCGTGTAACCAATGCTGAAGTAACCAGTCAGACGGAGCAGGAAGATCTCACCTTCCCTTACGGCGTGCAACATTAAGAAACTTTGTCCAAAATTTATCTGAATTTTGTAGTTTTGGGATGCTGGCCATAAGCGGAAATAATAGTTGCTTCAAAAGGCTTTTCGCCACAAAGACTTTTAAAATGTACATACGAAATGCGCACAACTTTTCACATTTTCGATTAAGTTACGTCTGTGTGGTCGACGTCAGCGTCCGACAACTTTGGCAAGTCATGAACACGGTTGTCGTATTGTTTTATACTGCTTCTTGTTGTGAGCATGTTGCGTCAGTGTCGTCGAAACATTTATTGAAAGCAAACTGTCGTTTTTAGTAGATATGGTGCAATACTTTTTGTCGTTGGTAACTTTGAATAGCTTAAGCAAGCGAATGATTCAGCGTCGCATCAACTTGCATTATCGGTTGATGTGCTTGCGTGCGTGTGTATATATGGATATTTCAATTTCGGTTTCCTGAAATTATGCTAGTTATCGTTACAGTTGTCGTCAACGACGGTTTTGCATGCTTTGCAATCGTAAAAACGGCTAGCAAAACGTAAAACAAATTCTTTATTGCAGCCGTGTTGCACCATGCAATGCGAACCTCATAAGTCCAAGCTCTATAGATCTACAATTTATTGTAAATTTGTTTGATAACATGCCGTACAACAAGCTGTACAACAAATCAAACGTCTACAGCAATATCACAACAAGTTGTACGAGTTCGTGTCAAATCGAAGGTCTACCAGCGGCGTCACGGTGGAAAAAGTAACAGGGCAAAAAGTTTTACATTTCTGACAGACAGTTGCAAATTTTTGATAGAGGACATTATGAGTGCTGACAATTTTAATCGTGTTCCTTAATTCTCCAAAAACAGGTCTAAAATTTTGTATTTTTAGACGCTGATATCTGCTGCACTTACTCAGGAAGAGATGGCCAGAATGAGTTGACAAACTGAAACCACGATGCAACTGAGGCTTTACAACAAATCTGCAGCATCCCAACGTGTCGTCAATATGTAGTGCCACAGCAAGTTTAATGGCCAATTCTCACCTACGCCGCCGACGATACTCAACTCAACTCATCTGTTGAGCTGAGTTGAGTTGAGTTGAGTTGAGTCGGCGTTCTAGGTGGGAATTGGCCATAAGCAAGCGGAGTTTATGTCGTATGATGTAAATGAACGTGCAGCAATACATGGTGCCGAATGCATCGTTGTTCGGCGCAATCAACATCCCAGCGAACGCTTACAACAACTATCGCGTCTACGGCACCTCTCTGTTGGCGCTCATGTTTCTCTGCGTGCTCATCGGCGTGAAGTTCGTCAGCAAGTTTTCACCAATCGCTCTCTTCTGCGTCATCGGCTCCATCCTTTGCGTCTATGTCGGCATCTTCATTTCACATCCTGACCGCGGACCCCGGTATATACGTCTTATACTGACTGCTCGCTGCGTTGCCGTCGTTAATACTAGTCGTGTTACCTTTTCCACCACGGAGGTTATGTGATATCCGGCGTTTATTTGTCTCTTGGTTTGTTAGCAGTAGTAAGTTGGACACAAATTTGCCGGCGGATTTGGCTGAAATTTTCTGGAAAGGTCAGATTTCGCTTAGTTCAGAGGTGATGATTATATTTCGGTGGTAATCCGGATCAGCATCTAGATCCAGTATAGGATTGAATGATTCTTTACTATTACCAGATAGGGCGAGTTTCCTGCTAGCTGGCGAATAGTGGAAAAAAATTCACATAACGTTAGCGTAAGTTTGCGTTCTGCCGTCTGTCTCTCTGCTTGTTTGTCATTTTGTTGCATACATGTATTTTAACTAATCAGCGGAAAGTTGCAAATAATGCAAACAAAAAAATCGCCTACATGTTTTTTTTTAATTTTAGGCTAAAAGGTCAAAGATTAAGGTCATTAGATCTGTCAAAGCATAGGTTCAAAATGTGACGAAGCTATGATCTGGTGGGCATGATATCTGCAAAATCGTCGGAGTGGTTGGTTGCTTAAAGTATAAAGCCATCTATGTTGAAAAGTCCAAATCATGTTGCAACGACTGTAACGTTTGGACTGATGTGTTACGGGAAGACGTACATATCGATTGCCGCGCGTTATTAGGCTTTCGGTAAGCCTAATCTCAGCTATTTGCTCTGTAATTTTACTCGCGCAGATTACCTACTAGTGCTTCCGTAGTAACAACAAAAAAATTATAGGCTATACTTAACGTGATATGGAGTCTTTGTCAACTTTGTCCAATAGCCTAATATGTGCTTTATTTGACTGCACTTGACGTTACAGAAATGCAGTTCGAATTTTGATCACTGCGGCAGAGTAGAGTAGTCTATCTATACACTGCTTACACACGAACAAAGAAGCAAAACTCATTATTTGCTATCACGTTGTTGTGGCTATCATCATTACTGCTTTGTTCCGACGACCGGCATACGTCAAATGCTGCTTGAAGCTTTTTCTCGCTATCGTACAGAATTTGTTTTCTCGGTGACCGGCTGCTGGCGCGCTACAAAATCATCAACAACGAAACCGGCGCGTTGGAGTGTAACAAGTTAGACAACGGTTCCATCTACGCCATGTACTGCGGCCAACATGACATCGAGGACCGTAGCACAGACCCAGACTGCCACTACTTCCGCGAACACAACGTATCGCTGCGCCCTGGCATTCCTGGACTCGCTAGCAACATGTTCTTCAGTGCGTACTAGCTGTAATTCAGATTTTAGCATAATACAAACTTACTATTCTCTGCTAAGTATGCCGTTCGCGTCGCGGAATCATAGTTAAAGATCAAAGGCTGTGTATAGCTTTTTTATGAAAATTTATCGCAGAGCTACAGACCTGCCATATGGGATTACTCAGTGTTACCTGCCATCCGACACAGGTAAACGCGCCGCGCCCCGCCTTAATCCTAAACGGACAGGCTTATGTTGGATTTATCTACCCTGGAGGGATGGAAGGCTAAAATAATTATGGTGTTGGTTATACACCTATAGATTGTTTACCTGTTTACAGACAGTTACCAATTTAAGTAGCATCAACTCAACAGCGACTCGACTGGGAGTCGAACCTACAACCTTCCGATCATAAGTCGGGCACCCTACCGTTATGCTAGCAAGACCAACCTGACGTAGCTAAAAGTAAATTAAACGGTCTGATGTTTCGTCGGCTCGCGATGTGTTTCCGTTTCATGTTCGTATATTTGTGAATGTTTTCGTACATCGAACGACGAATACGGGTGAATTAAAATTACATACTTACCGATGCGACAGAGAACGTGTGGTCGCATTACTCGGAGAAAAACAATCGGATCGGCTCGCCGGAGATCGGAGACCGAGACCGAGGTGACATCATTGCAGACATCACGACATCGTTTGTTATTCTCATGGGCATATTTTTCCCATCAGTGACAGGTCTGTTACATTGATACAACAATAGCTTATATGCATCTATCAATCAGTGTAAGTTACAGTCTACATAAAGGCTGAGAATTACAGAACAGATATAGAGGTCGTTTTACAGTAAATGTTCATTGGTAGTAAACTACTTTTTTCAGAATGATTTACTTTTTTGTCTCCCTTTAGTCTAAATAAACGGAGTGTGCATATTTTCATTGCGGTGCATAATCGTCTGACGTTAAAGCAACAATGTGTTTGTGAAAACTGAAAAGTAATTCTATGATGCGATTTTAAAGTATTCCGCAACCCACCCGAGTTTGATTAGCTTTTTGTTCATTTATGTTGGCATTCACTCACTGAATCGTGCATTAAATGCTTTAAAAAGTTTGTTGTTTTATAGAAATCCGCGTAAATATTGAGTTGTGACAGCTAATTCCAGTAATTCGTGTGAACGGTGGTTAGTTTTGTCTAGATTCTGATGATTTGAGTGACTTTGTTTGAATGCAGGCATTATGGCCGGATCGAACCGTTCAGGGGATTTGGCGGACGCTTCCAAGTCTATTCCAGTCGGTACAATAGGCGCCGTCGTTACAACGTCCACTGTCTGTATCCTCCTTGCTCTCTGACGAGCGCAGTCAAATAGACAATTAACCGCATTGCTGTAACAATAATGCCAGTTGTTATAAAACATGACGATGACACACTTAATTCGTAGAAATTGTTTTTAGTTCTTTCATACTCACTTCGTTCTTCAGATGCCATTTCATCGTTTTTCGTTTTCAATTATTTTCACCTTTATCCGTGACCATAACTCTCACTGTTTCAGTGCTGGTTTGAAAATTTGTTTCACGGATCCCTTGCAGATTTGCTTTTTTGAGTTTTTTGTACTTTTCAGGAATTTTATTATGAGGTAATGTTTGTGTTATTTGCATGCGGTGAATTAAGCTGGTTGTGTATATGACTGACACTGGGCGCTGCGTGGTTTCCTTAGCTCGTGTTTCAGACCTTTCATGTTTGCTCTTCTTTGGAGCGTGCATCGAGGGCGAACTGCTGCGTGACAAGTGCGTAAGCTTTCGTTTGATTTCATCCTTTCACTCCCTCAAGTTTTCTCACTATTCTCAGTTTTCACTCAAGTTTCCCCGACAGAATAAAAATTCTTGACTTGGTTGAAGAAGTATATCGCACGTGATTACTAACGAAGTAGAACTACGAACTAGCCCACTGGCAAGTTTTATTACAAATCTGTTCACGAGAGTTTCTGCGCAAGTTTGTACTTGATGAAATTATTTCGCAGTGGATTACAGTTAATGTTTGTGCATTAGTGCCTGCATGGGTGCTGCTCTGGTAAACTATCTCTGTATGTAACCAGCCACCGAGATCAACTCAGCCTGGCCATCCTCCGTGAACTATACGCTTCTATACATGTACTTACTGCACGTTGTCTGGCAGGTTCGGCGAGAGTATGGGCGGCAGTCTGACAGTTGCTGAGATGGCGTGGCCGACCCCCTGGGTCATCCTGATCGGATCGTTTCTATCAACATGTGGTGCAGGACTACAGTGTCTCGTAGGTGCGAGCGATAGCATGTAATCATTCACTAACCTATCCAAAGAGCGAGTAAAATAATAGGTTTAAGTATGTATGTAGGTAATTTATATAGCGAGTTATTAAACTTTAAATAATCTCAGCTGTGTGCTAGTATAGACGAGAAATAAAAATGTTTTAGCTGGCGTCAAAAAGTAAACGAAGAGCGGGCCTATTCGCTTTCTACCGTGCAGTGCACATGTAGGCCTACACACTTGTGATTGACTTTGTAACAGTGATGCGCAGAATTCGTTATCAAACAGACGCAGGGCCGGACTAATGTTGGATCATTATAAGTGGCAAATCCTACGGCCCCGCTTTTATAGAGGCCCTGCGCGTTCTGTTAGTATAACTATTAGTACATTAAAATTTGTGATTTCTGTTACACGTGTAGCCTAACTCACTCACAGCTTTCCATTGCAACCAGAAGAACCAATACGGCAAAGTTAAAGGTCCGTGTCGACGGTCAAATTCACTCGCGACATTCATTCGCCCGAACGAGACTTCACATTTTTTTGCCACACGGGTTCCGCATTTTAGCAGACGAGATGCTTGTTTGTCGTGTGGTCACGTGCATGACGTCAGGTGCTCCGAGGCTGCTGCAGGCTATCGCCGCCGACGGCGTGATTCCGCTACTGAACTCGTTCGCAGTGACGTCCAGTAAGGGTGAACCGCTGAGAGCTCAGCTGCTGACCGCCACCATAGCCGAGTGCGGAGTCCTGCTTGCCAACGTCGACTACATCGCGCCTATCATCACCATGTCAGTCGTAGCCTATACAGCTTGACGGTTTAGTTTCCGCGTCGGACTCGTGATCGACAGCTCGCGGGTTCGATTCCCAGCCGTTTCACAAGTGTGCCTCCGTCACCAAGCAGTAGATTATAATTTGGTGCCGGCTAGTGCCGAGAAGTTAACGACAATAGATAGGAAACATGTGTATTACCATCCATTTAAGTGGGCTATGTCTGCAGCTCACTGCTATTTGAGGGGCATGTAAAAGGAAATGAGCAGCGACCTTAAACGACGATAGAAAAACGTTACCATTTTCAGTAGTATTCGTCGTCGTCGTCGTCGTCGTCATGACTTTTCTGCTCGTGGCATTTTTGTACCAGTAAAGTTAGTCATTGTTTGGGCTTTTTGGATACGGGCTGGGTTATTGGCACCACACCTTGTAGATTTAACAGAATTAACGTGTTACCGGCAAAGCAGTTCTAGCAGTAGACATATGTCTGCAAAACAGTATTAAGCCATTTTTCAGTCTTGCATTTTCCGGTCTTGCATTTTCAGCGCTTACGTTGGGGATGCTTTTTGACGTATTTCGTTTATTTCAACTCATATTTCGTTGGTTCTGCTTTCCCCAGGTAGTGCAGAAATAGACATTGCGTAAGGCGAAATGTTGAACGGTTGTCTGATGGCCAGCTGTGCCAGAAATAATCGTATTAAAATTATTATAATTGGATATCCCTTTTTCAAGTGACAATCGATAATGTTTGGGATGTTTTTGTTCCGGACACGGTGTAAAATTAAAGTATTGATCAGAAACTGTCACTGACATGTTTTTTTCTGTTATTCAAAAATAGCCATTTACTTTTTTACAGATATTTTTCAAGTTTCTTTCTGCAGGCCTGTCATAATGATTAGTTATATTTGCGCTAGTTAACACGCAACTGAATGCTAGCAAGCGTAGACGCAATTTCAATAATGCTGATCAAGGGTTTATAACTTATTGCGAGTGTAAAGTTCTATAATAGTGGCTTGATTATAATCATGTACGCAGGTTTTTCCTGATGTGCTACTGCTTCACCAACTTGGCGTGCACGGTCCAGACAATTTTACGAACACCAAACTGGCGACCACGCTTTCGGCTCTACCACTGGTACTGTCAGACATTTGGTTACATAACAGTTATATCTTATGTGATATACATAGTTTAACTTTGCAAACATAATTATCTCATTTTCGCAATTTGCGAGTTGAAACAAAAACATTTATATAACGCGCCGCTAGGCTATGTGTCGTGATCGAATCATAGGTACATGTACATGAATCTACGTTGTTAAACCAGAAGCATATTTATATATTAACAGTAAATAGAAATTGTGCATCATTAATCCGTACCGTTCCAGTATATACGTTTGATCTGAACAGTAGAATTATATCTGTACATTAATTTGTACAATAAGTTACGTTTTGCTTTTCATTCGGCAGTCATCAAAGCCACGAAACTGAACTAATCTGAACTGAATTGAACTGATTAATGGGCAAGCAGGGCGAGTTTGTTGGCCATTAGTTGACGCGTACGACGCCGTTAGACGGTGCCTACTGTAATGCATTACTGCTTGCCCATTGATCAGTTTGTCAAAAACTAAACCATGTCAGTTCAGTTCAGTTCAGTTACGTCGCTCTGTACGCGCATTAATGATAGGTGGTGAATTGTATTGGACGCAGGTTGTTGTCTCTGTTCGGAGTGTGTCTGTGTTTGGCTCTGATGTTCATATCAAGCTGGTACTACGCAATTGTCGCAATCTTCATTGCCGCTTCCATCTACAAATATATCGAATTCAAAGGGTTGGCTTCTGTTTTATTGTGTTTTACGTGGTTTTTCTGGGTTTTTTTCGCTACAGCAGTACAGCTATACAAAGGCGTCAATCTTATATCGAGCCCGTAGAACAAGTTTACCTTCCATCCTGTCTTCCTTTTTTGTTTGTTTATTAGTCCGCCCGAAAGCGATAGCTTGCAGAGCGGACTTAAGTTTTACCCCTGATTTTTTTTAGTCCGCCCGAAAACGATAGTTTTCGGAAGGACTTATGTTTTACGCATGATGTTTTTTTTATTTTTTTTAATTTTTTTTTTCACTCGCGAAATCTCCGAGATGCGCGGGCCGATTGGCGCGAAATTTTGCACAATGGTCATTACTTGGCCGAATTTTATAATGCCGGTCCAAAATTTTGGGGGGCGCAGACCCAAAAAAATTTCGGGGGCGAAAAACATGCAAAATTTGGCCCGATTTCGGACAACTTCGAAATTCGGCGGCGAATATCTCCGAAACGGATGAAGATATTCAAAATCGGATAGTCATTCCGTCTCTATGGCGATTCCTCCTGCGTTAGGCGAAACAAGTCCGGTGAAGTTTGGTCCAGTGACCTTGGAGATCTTGATGCGAAATCGTACCCCCTAAAGCGCATATTTCGGAAGACCATATTTCGGCCCCTAGGGGGTGCTGCGCCCCCAAATTTTTACACGCGCTAGAGAATCACCAAGTCTTACTAGCGCACCCACCACCGTGGACGGGGGCCCCCCTTACAACTTTTTTCAAAGGGGAGTCAAAAATTGGCTTAAAATGCAATAAAGGAGCGCTTAAAACTTCGCAGTTAAGGGGTGTAGCCCGACGAAACTTTGGCACTTGACGCGCCTCTAGGTTGGGGTGTTAGGGCGCCGGGCGGACTCACGTTGGGCTTTGCCCCAAATTTCTGGTTTTTATTTTTTTTCCACTCGCGAAATCACCGAGATGCGTGGGCTGACCGGCGTGAAATTTTGCACGATAGTCAGTACTAGGCTGTATTTTATAATGCCGGTCCAAAATTTTGGGGCGCACACCCCAAAAAAAATTCAGGGGCCAAAAACATGCAAAATTTGGCCCGATTTCGGACGACTTCGAAGTTCGGCGGCGAATATCTCCGAAACGGATGAAGATATTCAAAATCAAATAGTCATTCCGTCTATGGCGATTCGTCC
>Ga0209367_1006183_pt1 | contig 16597 bp, 9 predicted proteins | sample WorMetLIZISLAND2_FD_187412 | JGI IMG/M metagenome (GOLD analysis project Ga0209367, IMG submission 187412) | Marine gutless worms symbiont microbial communities from Max Planck institute for Marine Microbiology, Germany - Olavius geniculatus... ... | reverse complement strand
AGGAGGCCGGCGCAGGCGGGCGTCAAAGACAGCTACCCTCCTAAAAAGTGGTTATTTTACCGCAATTTTCTCGCGTAGCGTAAAAATGGTGGCAGATAGGTACATACATGCTGCTTATCATAACAATCACTGGTGACAGGCTTTTTGGATTTATCAACATCGATGACCTTGAACGACCTTGAACCCTAAAAATATTGATTTTGAGCGATTTTTTGGCGATTTTTGGCTGCAAAAAAGTGAATTGCGACGAAATGGATGGAGATAGACTGCGATTACCTGCGAACAGGAACTGCTATAGGCTTTCACGCGTCTCATGAGCTTTGCTCAAATTACTTGTCTACTTAAGTGCAGAATTTACCATTCTAGGTTTTTTCTGCTTTCATTCACGTATATGGCAATTCTGCTTTTTGCTGATTGGGTGGCTGGGTGGTTATCTGGAATGCTTTATCATCAGGCAACTACAGCAGATGTTGAGTTGAAATTTTATGCATAGGTAGACTACAATAGGAGACTGATGCCCGTCTTGTTATCATTTATGATTTTTAAAGCAAATCTACATGGTTTTTTATAAAAAAGGACCCCTTTTTGTTTTTTTTCATAATTCACTCAAATGATGAGCAATTTGACATTATGACGTCAGCGTTACATCACGACTAGCAAAGAATATTTAATCAACTGCAATATTTTGTTTAAATATTTCGAATTAGTATCTCTTCAGCTACAACTGGTAAAAATTTCATGTAAATTGCCCATAATTTGAGTAAATTATGAAAAAACAAAAAACACCGTGTATGAAATGCTATTAGTTTATTTCATGTATGCACTTGGAATGGGAGTAAGCCTGTGTTGTGGCACAGTTTTTACGGAGGCAAAGATATTCTATAACTATGGCTGAAAATTAAGTTCTTATTCGAAAAATTATCAAGCGATTGCTATTATTGGAAAATTTGGAACTTTGAAGTTGAACCGTGCAAACAAAAGTATTCAAAAAAGTCTCTCATCCCATTCTCCTATAACAGTTACTAATAACATGTTTTTGTGTGTAATAACTAGACGTACCAGTAACATTTAGTTTAACCTGTTATGTATCATTTTACTACCTTTTATTGCATTTTATATTTTTGTATCGTCAGTTGTTGCCTTTAATAATAGTTTATTTCATGCGATTGAATTTGCCTGTTTGCCTATGTGGCCATCTCTGAGGACCATAGAGATGGGGTATCTTGCTTGTGTGCTGGCAGGAGATAACGGTGTTTCGTCGAGCGGAGAAGCAGCGTAAGCCTGTAGCAGCAGCTAGTCCTAGTCCTGGCAGTCAGTCCAGTTCACAGCAGTCTGACGGACATTTGCCCAACAGCACCACTGTTTCCTCACCAACGCCTCCCGTCTCCAGTCAGTCGGTCGAAGTCATACCTCCGCCTGCGACCGAAAATTCTGTTTCATCTTTGGCCAATCAAGAGCCGACAAAGTGAAACGCATGTGCTTATAGCATGTCTCGTCATCTTAGTCTGATGCTGGAAGAGAACAATTCAAGTGCTTAGCAAAAGGTGACCGACAGGATCTAAGCTCAGTTTGTTTTGACAAAGGAAGCATGCAATTATTCTGTCAGTGCATACCATTCGGTGTTGGCATATGCACACCTTTGTACGGTGTGTAGCTTTAAAAATGCACATCACTTTAACAAAGGTACAGGTTGTTAGTCAGAAAAGTCTAACATGGAATTTGTCGTATCGTATCCAAATATTGATCGTTTATTGAAATACTGTGTTTATGCTTTCTCTGAAAAGTTGTAGTAAAGCATTCGTTAAAGATCTCACCACACCTGAAACGTGTTGCTACACTACCATGTAAAATATTCATGTCAGAAAAAATTGGCATGTGCAGTAATCATGTATGTGGGTGAAAGGTGGACATTTTGAATGCCAAATGTGATGCTAATTGTGATATGATCAGCAATGCCTTAGACCAGTGTTTTTCAACCTTTTTGCTGTGGCAGAACCTCTCACAAGTGTGAAGGTCACTCACGGAACCCATATGTTGATCCATGAGTCCGAAGACGTACACGAGGTTGAAGCTACAGGGTGTCTACGGACTCATTTCTCTAGCAGGGCTGAGAACGACAAAGCAGGCAAAGATGACCAATTATAATATGAAATTTGATTGCATTAGTATGTTATTGTATTTAAGAGACAATCGTCGACGGCCACTTAGCCCCTGCCACCAACCCAGAAAATTTATCATGTGGATGCCCGCAGAATTGAATTAACTAAGTAAATGGTCGAACGATTTCGTAACCATAACCCTAATCAATACATTCTTCTTTACTTTATTTTCGATAATGCACTAATCCTCAGAGTTTAGTAAATGTCCATAAAAAGCCTAATTTAAATGCAAATGTGCCATTATTAGCCTATTAACAACAAATATGATTCAACATAGTAAGTCTATGCAAAAAATGGATGCGTAGAAATGCAATTTCGAACAAAAATTTGATGTTGAGTATTTCTACAACATTGTCTGGTCTGATTTCGCACGCTGGCTTATTTTTTACTGGCCAGCTGCGGAACCCCTGGCAAATGCTCACAGAATCCTTGGGTTCTGTGGAACCCCGGTCGAAAATCACTGCCTTAGACTGTTAAAAATTTATGATCAGTCTCATCTTTCTGACATTTATATTTTACAAGGTAGTGTAGCAACACATTCAAATGTTGATGTGATCTAGATTGAACTTTTTTTTCCAATTTTTCCCAAGTCTGTCTCGATAAAAAATTTTGAAAGTCGGCCAGTATTTGATGAAGTTAGACAAATACTCGGTGGGGTACTTTTTAACTTGCAGTGTAAAGCTTTCATTGTTTGATTCAATACTGCCTGATTTGGTCATGTGTTTCCTATCCTTTATGACGGAATGATAGCATCAACTGTTCACTGGATATTTCCGTTTTAGGCCTAATTTACAGTTCGTGGGTCAAATTTACAAAAGTGTTGGATGTAAGCAAATCTTTGGACAAAAAATTGTGGTTTGCCAAAAAACATTAGCATAAAAAGTTTAATAATTTATACATGACTATACTGCTTAGTTAGGAAGATATTAGGAGAATTGCGAGGAGGTTCTGTGAATGAGGCCTGTGTATGTGTATTATAAGATTAGATGTGCGCACAGCAGCGGGGGTATAATTTGATGTAATATATGGGCATGGCTGGCCAATGGCCATTCCAGAGCGATGTATCGGAGTGCTTCAGCAATCGGCCTGGTGTTGTTACGTGGTGACAGATTGTAATATACTTTGTCTTTTCTGTTCAAGCCTGTGTGCCACGGCTTCATGACGTGTGTGAAAAGTGTTTGGATGTATTGTTGGTACCGTACTTGGCAGCTTATAGTCAGTCATGTATGCATTCAGTTTGGCTGTTGAGCACAAGAGCAGGTCTGCAGAGTAAACGAGGTCATGCCACTCGTTAGGGCTACTCTTCGATAAAATCGGGTCAGGCCAGGCTGGGCTTCTGTTGTTCATTTTCTTCCATTTGATAGAATTGACGGGCTACTATTTGTTATCGGGTACATGTTTATAACTCCAGAATTTTTCCAATATTTAGTCTGTGATTTGGGACCTGTTTTGGTGCATTTTTCATAACCGCATGGTCGACATTTCGAGGCCATATGGTTGAATTAATGTTTGTCGTTACAAATTCAGCCAACTGCATTAAAATTGGGGACTGAGTAACTCTGTAGACCTTGGCCGAACACAGATTATCATCTACACTGTGTTATGTGTTTTGCTATCATTTCACCACTGCAGTTCATCGAGCATAATTTGTTTGTCGGTGCGTTACGTTGTTTTTCGTATAACTTTGCATTGCCACTTAACTGATACCTTGTACATAGAGTCAAAAGAAGGGACCATAGTTTTCTGTGCACCATAGAATTCGGAGCCCATCCACAGAATTTATACATTACTGTGGAATTTCTACATTCTGCACAGCTTTGCGGAATTTAGTAAATAGTAATATTGGATGGTTGCTGATTCTCAATTAACTGACTGCTTCAGCAATGCAGTGGAAAAAATATTTCCACGACACCGCCTACCCATTAGTGATTATTGAGCATTTCGTGCACAGAATGTTCTTATACTTTGAATAATCTAAAAAGTTCTCAGTTTTCTCAACAAATAGAACACAGTGGAATTAAGAAGATTTTGACATGGCGAGCTGCGAAATTTGAATAGAATTTGCTGTGAGAAACTGTGGTCTCTCTATGATGAGTAATGTCGATGACACAGGCCTAGTCAGTCAGATGTGTCGACTGGTTGCATGCCGCACCGTTGGTCAACATTGGTCGTGTGTGCTTGTTGGAATGGGTGGTAACTACTGTACGTGTACTACTGTACTGTACGGTTGGTGGAGTGGCGTAGTTGGTAACACGTTTCGGCTGGAATGAAGTTACTCTATGCCGGGCCCGGTTAGTACTGTGATGGGTGACTGCTTGCGGGCAGGTAAACCATCTCGGTGCGAAGCCTGCCAGCTAGATCGACTCAGCCTTCTACCCTCCGTGGGATGGTAAAATGAGCAGTCACTCATTTATATGGGTTACGGAAGGTGGTGACCTTAGTACAGCTGACTGGGGCTGCCTAGCCGGCCACTGCTAGCCTGTGTCTGCAGGCTGCACGTTGTGGCCGTGTGGCTGGTGGCTCGGGTTAGTGACAAAAAGCGCATTAGAGGCGTTGTACGCGAGATGCGCTACACAAATTGACACCTTTTACTACGGTAGTTAGGGCTGATGCACATGTGTGTGGTAAAATAAAATAGGATAAAATGAGGAGAAGGTCACCATCAACTCTGTTCATCGCAGACAAAAGTGTGGTACTGACATCTTGGAAAGAATCTGTATTTTAATAGTATTGTATTGTATTGCTCTGCGGTATGTCAAAATATGTTGTTTTGCACAGTTGTTGTAGCGAGTTACTGCAATCCCAGGATTGATTTCTCAATCCTGGCATCTGGGATTGAGAAGTTTGTCATAGCTTTGTAAACTGTTGACGTTTTTTGCTCTGATTATAATATGGACAAGAAAAGTTAACTGATTGGTTTGCTTGTAGCTGTAATTTGAATTTAAGTACACTGTAATAGGTCTACATGAGTTTTACCAAATTAATACATTTTTATAGTGTTTGATGTGAGTGAGTGTTTTTTTTTGTATTTAAATGATTTAGTGATAGCTTTAATACGTTACATCAGAGTCTGTAATACAGTAGTTGTGATGGAATTTACTGTTGTGTAAAATGTTGGATTGTAAATGGATGAAGGATATAGCTTAATAATAATTGTTACACGTGAGAATTGTTGAATATTGCAGTGCACAGTTGCTGACCAAGTTGTCAGGGGTTTAGCTTCAGTAATTCAGGGATGGTGTGCAAGATATTTTTTTGTTGTTTATTTTTTTAGAAAGTCTTTTAGAAGTCTGCATAGTTTTTTCTTTTCTTTTGAACAAAACTTAGCCAGTGATATTTTTAGTTCCCCCACTGGAAGTGCTAGGGAACTTTGCAACTGTTGGGGGAATTTTGGGGGGAAATGTTGTCGGGGAAAACTGTGCATTGCATTGCATTATTGCTTTGTTTTATCTTGTTATTATACTGTTAGCATGCATGACATCGCTATGGCAGCATGGTTAAGAACATGCTAAAGTGTCTCAAGGGTTCTTTTTGGGGGGAGGGAGGGAATTTTGCAGTACTGCTGTGTGGCCAGTGACCCTGCTTACTCATCTTGATGTGACTACAGAACTGACTCAGTTGTTGAATATGCATGCAAATATGAATGTGAATATGCATGGCCAGTGTGGAAGTCTTCTGTGGTTTGGGAGTGGGGTAGATATCTTCTCATGCAGTGCCGGCGTTAGAGAGTTGGAGGCCCCCCAAATACAAGTGTGAGGCCCCTATAATAGGGGATCTGGGGTCAGAGCCCCCAGCGGAGTCCAGGGGCAGAGCTCCTGGTCAGGGGGTCAGGGGACGAAGCGCCCCTGAAGCTGAAACACTTTTGGCTTTTGGACGTTCGCTGAAAGTCGCAAATTTGCCCACTTTTAAAAAAGTTTGAAATGCCAAAAAATCAGACACAATTTGTGTTGTCTTTTCAAAAAATGACGGCTGCAATACGTCACAGATTACTGTACAGTAATGAAAAGTAATAGACTTGTCCATTTGGGTAAACTTTCCACATGTTTATTTATTTTATATTTGGAATATATTTTTTTAAACTAGAAATATTTTTCACACCTAGCATGAGGCCCCTGAGCATATGTGAGCCCCCCCCCGGCCGATGGGGTATGGGTGCCTTTCCGCCGGCTCTGTTCCCATGCTGTGTCTGGCTGATGTTTCCTGTGCACTCTGTGCTATGAGTGTGACACTGGCTGTCTGTATGAAACATTTGCTGTACATTAGAACTTCAGGGTGGGCCCAAAAATCTTCTGGCCCACCCCCTATACATTATGTTGCAAGTGTGAACAACTATTGGCCGAGCTGCTCGGTGTTTTGTGCTTGAGCACGGTATGGCTAATGGCCGTGCTTTGGTTTCACGTGGTCGAATATATTTTTGTTGTTCTGCTTTTCTTGTGCCGAGTTGTTAGACACTTTTATGCATGAATCTGATTTTTGCACTACCATTTACTTCCTGTGTGTCCGATGCTAGATCGGCATAACTCGAGAAATGGATTAGTTTGTCAGTAAGTTATAACATTCATCAAATTGCAATTTTTATCTACTAAGCTGTTGTATTTTTGGCAACTTGCCTGCTGTTGCTTTTTCAGAATGATTTCCATTTCCCACAAGGTGGCTGGTCATTCAGATGTGCCGACTGTGAGAAGCTTGCCGTAGACAGTAGGGAGTTGAGTGAAGAGAAGCTTGTTTGAACTATGAAGCAAGAGATCATGTTTCCAAAAGTTGTAGAAAAAATTGTGCCAAGATGATGAAGTATGCCAATGAAAAATGGAAGTAAACGTACAAGCGGTTAAATCTCAGCCTGGTGTACTTGATGTTGCCGGAATGTAAGCATAATAACATAAGAAATTTGAGCTAATGCTCACGAGACGCGAAAAAGCATATAGCAGTTTCTGTTCGCAAACTGTCGGTCTATCTACAGCCATTTCGTTGCGATTTTTACGAGGGTACCACTTTTTGATGACTTCGTGCGCAGGTTTCCTTGAACGTAAAAAATCGAGACTTGAGCCGTCGAAATCTATGTTCAATGCTGAAAATTTCAAATGCAGCTTGTGCCTGTCTATCTCAATTGGTTTCGGCGCAATTCACTCTTGAAATGTGTCTCGCAGCCCGAAATCGCCAAAAAATCCATAACCCCCCTATTTTAGCGTTCAAGATTATCCAATGTCATTGAATTTGGTGACAATCGAGAGCCAGTGTACGACTTCCTATTAGTGATTAACAGTAATTTAGGCCCTATCTCGCACCGTTATTGAGATACAGCGACTTATTGGCTAAAAATCGCAATTTTTTTACCCCTTCTTATTTAGCGCCCTCGTTCAGGGTGACTGCTTTCGTATTTATGGAAAAGCTTTACGGTTCCTAAAACTAGAGTCTTCCATGCAGCCGACGGTGAAGATTTGGTGATCCTAGCTTGCACCGTTTTTGACTGATCCACCCGTGTGACAGGCAGACGGACGGACAGAATTGCGATGGCTAAGACGCGCTGAAAGCAGTATCTGCTATCGCGCGTAATAATGCTATGCAAATTAACAACCAGCGAGCAGCGAGCATGATGGCTCTTCCTGCAATCTCATACGACGTCGACTTTTTATAAGTCCCTACTTACTTACTATAACTGAGTACCACCCGACGTTGCGTCGGTTCCTTGTAGAAAATGGAGTGAAAGGTGTGATGTTTTCTTGAAGGTTTTACGTGAAAATTACGCATAGTTACTGCTTAGTTAGACGACGTCGAAACTTGTTTCTATATTGGTAAGCGTTTCGGCGCACTTTGATGTCGATTCGTCGGTTGTAAAGCCCGCAAATGTACGCGCAATTGAGCTTTGTTCTGGTCCGCCAAATTACCAAGCCGGACCAAACGCGTACGAAGCCATCTTGGTTACGCTGAAAAGGTGTCATCGATTTTAACGGGCTGTTAAGATGATGCTGTTGACTCATGATGTTTCAAATTGCTTGTACAGTTATTTTTTTGATGCAGAAGTTACTTTGTAAACAACTGCTGTCACTGTCAGTAACAAATGTGCTGAAATGGCCCGAGACGGCTTATGGCGTTTTTTGTCTGAAAATGACGTGGAAGTTTGTAGAGCTCTGGTTTGCTCAGTAATACAGTGATTACTATCGTTACAGGATTCCAATAATATTTTACCATCTATCTCACATACTGTCAACTCAATATAGCTTACTAAATAGATATGTTTCTGGTTCTACTTCAGTTGAGGTGTAAGTTTCAAGTGTATTTATCATGTTACCTCTTACTATAAATTGTGTGTTATAACACTTGCATGTAGTTTTGTGCAAGCTAGGGATGTTGGTTATATGCGAATATGCAATTGCATATTTTGCCAAAACCCGCATATCACATATTTTGCCGCATATAATGGCATTTTCAGAATCGCATGTGCGAAAATTATGCCGCATACGCCGTATATGCAAAAATTCGCATATATGCCACATATTTCCGCATATGCAATCGCATTTTTCATCATTTTCCTTGTCCAACGTTGTTTTAACTCTGCCAAATATTTTGGTGGCAAACGATTACCGGTATTTGCGATTAGACGTTGAATAAATTGAAGTAAAAAATGTCAAAACTGCAGAAAAGGCCTATTAATGATCATGATTTTGATTTTATGTCACTCGAATTTGCATATGCCTGAAATACGCGGAAAACATGCAGCATATATGCACTGCATATTTTCACCAAATTCCGCATATTTTGCCTCCAAAAGTTCCGCATATTTTAAGAAAATTTTCTGCTATAAACCAACATCCCTAGCAAGCTAATTACATGTTTCGATTTGTTCTGTCCGTTGTAGGTACGGGTCTATGCAGTCGAAGTGAAGATGATGTCTGTGTCAAACTCAGATCAGTTCATTCGTACGGTGTTTGGCGGCCTGCTGGACTTCCAGCAGCGTGGAGTCCTGTGCGACACACTGCTGCGGGCGCAGGGTGGTGAGATCCTGGCACACAGTGCCGTCGTTGCTGCAGCGAGTGCCAAACTGAAGCGGGAGCTCTCTCGCGTGGATTCGGAACCTGGGACACAGCACATTGTTGAACTGCCAGACTTTGCTACTGCCGATGTCCAGCATCTTCTCAACTACATCTACTCCGGCCAGCCGGGACACTGTGATGGCGACCTGACCGGCGTTGTTGCACTTTGTGAGACTCTTGAGGTGCCACTCCCTGCAGCATGGTCAGGCCAGGATGCAGCAATAGCATTGGACGTTGGCATTCTCAAGACAGAAGCTGAGTTTCTTGGTGATTCGGCTGCAGCAGCGGATGATGCTGATCTTTCGCTTGTTGTCGACAAACTCTACAAGCACAAAGATGAGAAGTCTGGGGCATCCGGTTTAATTACCGCCGACAGCGAAGGTAACTTCCAGCATTACAGATGTGGCACATGTGGACGACAGTTCAGACGTCTCGCAGCATTGAAACTGCATGAGAAAAGTCACGAAGGTGAAAGTCCTGCCAGAAGAAAGAAGTTGTATGACATTGTGACAGCACCGAAAGCATTTGCCAGTGATGTGCTTCAACAGTCTGGATTAACAGCATTAGATATGCTGTTGGCTAGCAGTGTGAATGGTGGCGCAGCATCAAAACTGACTGGTCCGTATAAACCGCGTCATCGGATCTGCAACAAATGTGATGCCGTGTTTGAGTGCAGTGCAGACTTGTATGCGCACCAGCGTCGAGAGCATACAAACCGCGATGACTTCATGTACGTCTGTGATTGTTGCGAACGTCGCTTTCAGTATCCGTCGACTCTTATCGAGCACCGGCCGACGCATGATGAGACAGTGTGTGAAACTTGCAACTGCCAGTTTCGCACGTATGGCGAGTTATATCGACACAGATTTGTTCACCATGCTGCCGCTCGAGCTGCAGGCCAGAAGCTGTTTGTCTGTCGTGTCTGCGGCCGAGCATTTTCAACCAAGCTGGAGCTGCAGCAGCACCGCATGAGCCACCTACACTGCGAGACTTGTGACCAGTTCTTTTTGAAGCCATCAAAATTGCGTCGGCATGCGCCGAGCTGCAGTAAACGGCAGGAGAAGAAGAAGGCTCTGGCTGATATCAAGAAACTGCTGAACGACGATGAAGGCTCGCCAGATGAAGGCTACCTCTGCACCGATTGCGGGAAAACTTTTGAGCACAAGACGTCGTTGATCAGCCATAAGAAAGCCCATGTATCCGACCGGTTCTATGAGAATATGTATGCATCCACACACTACACTTGTGACACATGTGGTCGAGCATTTCCGAAGCCATCACGTCTGAGACGACATGCTATAGGCTGTGCAATGCGCGTGGCGAAGCAACTCAACATCCACGTTGAGGAACTTGATAAAGATGAGCAGGCTGCATTACAGGCAGAGTTTCAGAACATCGTGACGGACGGGTTTAAGTGCACAGACTGCGGCCGTATTTTTGACAAACTAGCTTCACTTGCCAGCCACAAGAAGGTTCACGCTCCGTCAGAGTTTCGCTGCAAGACGTGTGGGAAAGTGTTTCCAAAGCGATACTACCTGGTGACGCACGAACGAAAGCACTCGAACGAGAGACCATTCGCATGCGAGCACTGCGGTTTGTGCTTCAAGCAGCCAGGTCAGGTGCAACGGCACAAGCTGCGTCGACACTCCGGCGGCGCCCGTCCCTTCGTCTGTCCCACCTGCGGCCGGACGTTCACGGTGAAGTCCGACCTCAAGGACCACGAGCGGATCCACTCCGGGGAGCGCCATCATTTATGTGATGAGTGCGGGCGTCGTTTCCGAACTCGCGGAATCCTCCGCGTCCACGAGCGCCAGCACACCGGCGCCACGCCGTACTCGTGCGCGTACTGCGGCCGCCGCTTCGCCCAGCTGTCCAACAAGCTGAAGCACGAGATCATCCACACTGGCGCATTCCCGCTGCACTGTGAGCAGTGCGGGCGCGGCTTCACCGACACCAGTGCCCTGCGTCGTCACGAGCTCTACCACACCGGCCAGCGCCCCCATGCTTGTGAGATCTGTGGGCGTGCATTCGCTCTGAAGAACTCGCTTAAATCCCACGTCCTGATCCACTCCAAGGTACGCCAGCACGTCTGCCCGATATGCCAGAAGGCGTTCGTGCTGCGCAACGGGCTGGTGCGTCACCTGAAGATCCACGTACGAAACCGCGGCGGCCGACCGGTAATGCTGGCGAACATCTCAACTAATTATGCCACCACTGCTGCAGTGCCTGTTGAGCAGAAATCTGTAGTCAGCTATGAGATAGCAGATGATGGTGACAGTGGGGATGAAGTGGCCTATGAACCTGATGTTCTGCATGAAATGTTTGTTACGGAAAACGTGGTTGAAGTTGCCGTGGAGTGAGTCACAGGCATGTTTGTTACAAAAAATACAATTTCCATAGACTAATGTTGTTGCTGATGACAATAGTCAATGGTAAATGCTGCATTATTTGCACTGGATTTTCCGCATGAAGTTCTGCTTTTTGATGTTCTTACGAGTTTTCTGTTGCACTGTTTTGGGAGGTGATTGCACGTCGTGTGAACAAAATTTGTTCCAACTGTGCTGATTCTCTGTATCTTGTAAATAGACACTTCTGTGTATAGAATGTTTCTCATTTGTTTAAGATGCTTGATCATTTATACTGGTGGCATAATATTCTGTTGTGTTGCATGTCTTGTGTTGCATGAATATTTTGGCGTGTTTCTGGTCAATACTAATATTTCATTTCATTCAACTTCATTAAACTTAATTGAATTTTACATAGGAAATACTGACAATGAAGAGGACACAGCACTCTGGATGTTTATTTTCTTAATCGAACTGGACTGACTGAACTTTGCCTTAAATACCAGTACTGATTTTCACTGACTGAACACTGATGTTTGGATGTTTCGCTTTATTCAAATACTGATATAGAGAAGTTTTCTTGGGACTTAATAAGTATTCGCAGTCGTTATTCGATGAATAGTAAAGTTAATATTCGCACTCGACAAATACAAATATTTTTTTGCTTCGTCACATCCCTAGCTGCATCTACAATTACATATTTCTGCAAGGAGTATCAATAGCATACAGTGTATTGAACAAGTCACTGGTGAAAGTAAGTGTTGTCAGAAACCAGTGGTGACATGGGTTTAAAAAGTAGGTGGGCCAGGGAATTGCAATTTTACGACAGGGCAAATTTCCGACATAATTTCGACACAGTCACAAATTTTCATTTTGCCCCTGAATTTCACAAAATGGTTCTCCATGCGAAATATTGCATTTTTGGACAAAAACTTTCAATCAAGATTTTACAACAGCCCAAATTTTGGGAAAGGCAATTTTTGTTAAGCAATGTTGCTGTCATTCATTGCTATAATGGTACCTTTATGTAACTATTTGTGATTGCTTCAACATGAAAGTTGCAAAAGAATATGCCGCATGCACCGCAGTTATTAGCGGGTTGATGAAGTAATTGAGCTAAATTAATATTGAATTGAATAATTTAGAATTTATTAAATGCATCTTAGTTGGTTGCATGGCGTAGTTGGTAGCGCATTTCAGCTGAAACAAAGTTATTCTACGCCGGGCCCGGTTAGTACTGCGATGGGTGACTGCCTGCGGGCAGGTAAACCATCTCGGTGCGAAGCCTGCCAGCTAGGTCGACTCTGCCTTCTACCCTCAGTGGGATGGTAAAATAAGCAGTAACTCATGTATATGGGTTATGGAAGGTGGGGACCTTGGTACAGCTGACTGGGGTTGCTTAGCCGGCCGCTGCGCCAGCCTGTGTCTGCATGCTGTACACGATGGCCGTGCAGCAGGCGGCTCTGGTTAGTGACGAAAGCACATTAGTACATGCTCGCGACTATGCGCTATACAAATTGACGACCTTTACCTTTATCTTATTATAATGATTACTGATAACTTTCTGTTACTGTTATGCAGTATTCATGTTTGCTAATGTATATAAGTAGCATAGTAGTTGAAAGGAAATCTTCCATTCTCATTATAGTTTTGTTTGAGAAAATATTTGTGTGCGGAGTTTTCAACCAGCTAACTGTATCTCATTGATTGTTCATGTTTATGCGCATTTTGCTACATGTTAGAATATCTCATTTCGCTGTGGTTTTGCTTGCAGTAAACCAAAATTTTCTGTTAATTGTTTATTGCGACAGCTGACAATACCGAAATAACTAGTGATGCAGATAATTTAGCTTTGTTGATTTTTATTTTGCAATGCTGTGCTAATTCCATCTGACCAGTTACTTATGGACGGTCTGAAAATTTACTGATGTAATGGAATAATACCTGCGTATAATCGAGTTCACTTCAAATGGCTAATTTGCACAGTCTTACGTTACTACACTGTTCAGAAAAAACACCCACTCACGTTTTCATTTATATCTCCATGGAAAAAGCTTAGATTTCCACAAAATTTTCACTGAGTGTTTAGAAAGAAACCCGTATTCCAGCATTAAAAATTTTAATATTTTTTGCGGCAAGTGTCGTCATGCTAACGTCATATTTCTGTGTTTGTAAATTATGGGTTTTACCATTAGACACACATTTGAGGAAATGTTAAAACACATCAATTGATCATTGTGTTGACTGTACCCAAAATATGCTAATGTATCAGGTAATTTTCAATCAGGGTGAACTGTTTTTGTGATTATTTTCTTGAATGTGAGATCTTCAACTTTGATATTGACAGATGTACGCACACTGCGTCCCCACCCGTGGATGACCATTTGCCTGCTATCAATTGAATGGCTTAATTCTGCCAGTCATATCAATTTTTTTTATTTTAAAGTTTCATTCTATCAGTATTCAAAATTTTGTCTATCCATTGTCCAGAAACATCTTGCACAAAGTTGTGGCTACATAACCCTTGCTAACTTGCAAACATTTTATCAGATGTCGTGTCTTTACTTGTAAAACCCATAATTTACGAACACAAAAATATGACGTTAGTATGACATCACTAGTAGAAATGAATATTTAACCTTTTCACGTGTGGAATAACTATTTCCTCCTAAACATTCCCTGAAAATTTTGTGGAAATCTACACATTTTCCACGGAGATATAAAAGAAAACGTGACTGGGTGTTTTTTTTCTGAACACAGTGTATTTCTGTGTGCAAAAAAACAAACTCCCATCAGCTCATTTAACAGTGGACAGCTTATGCATATGTAATAGCTGGAAATGACCAAACACAATGAATGTGAAAATTATTGCACACTGCACAAAACTTCAACATAACTGTGACACGTAAAACTAGAAATGGTAGGCGAGTGAGAAAGTAAACAAAGGCCAGATGCATGAGTGACAGATAGACGATCGCAACATAGCGTAGTGCAGTAGCTGGCATAAGTGCAATAGTATTGGAATGACTGTTTCAATGTCTTGAAACAAAATAGCTTACCAGTACACAAACGTGAGTAAGTGAGTAGGGTTTAACGTCCTGCCCGACACAGTATATTGGTCATTTCGGGGACAGCCTATCCAGGCAGAATGCACACAAACACAGCAATAGAACAGTAAGTGTAACCTTTTCAATAAAGAAACAACTTTTACAGAAACACAAAAAGCAGGCTAAACCTAAAATTGTAAGAACTACATTATATTCGTGCATATGTAATTAACAATAATGGTAGTTCTAATAATCTTCCCTGTTATCTTCCAGACAGTCATCAATCTCATAATGCTGTCTACTGGAGGACAGGGGGGAGCCTGCCGGTATATTATCTGGTGAGATTTTCTAACAATGAAACTGAAGACACGTGCATCGTATTCATAATGAAAGTCTTTAACTCCCAAAGTGTGATATTAATAACAACTATGACGTTAACTTAAGACAGCTAGGACTCAATTATTAATAACAACTATGACGTTAACTTAAGACAGCTAGGACTCAATTTACAGTTGCTATATCATAAAAATTCACGTTTCAGCATGAAAAATAACCGGTGCAGAAAAATCAGACTGAATTAATTCACGGGTCTTTTCGAATTTTTGACAATCAAAAGAATGCCAAAAATAACACTAAACACTTGACCATCTCCACTGATGTCGAATGCCAAAAAAACACAATCGTGATGCCAAGTTGCACAAAAGAAAAACCTGCCACAGTTTTGTACACAAAATCACAGCAGCTGTGAAAGAAAACAAATGCAAAACGTAAACAAACACAAAACGCAACTAGGTAATCAATAATGTGCAAATTAAACTGAACATTTTAATAGTGCTTCATGCACTAGTGCTGATGGAACAGAAAGGGCACCCAGCAGTTGCTGCCTGCCAACCCCCCCTCCACTGCCCAGCTCCCTGATGTCTTGTCAAATTCCCTCTGACACTCCTGGTTCCTCATACAAATGGTAACCCTGCCACAACTATCCCAAAAGCCGGTGTCGTTGCTGGTGTCAATTCAGTTGGTTTCTTCGTCGGTTAACGTTAGGTCGGCTGTATCAAAATGCTTGAGGAGTGTCTGTATTTCCTCCAGCAATGGTTCAGCAAGCTTCCTGTAGCCGGCACGCGTGAAGTGCAGGTAGTCGTACATATCCCGGTGACTGATGCTGCCGTCGTTAGCTACAAACCACTGAGCTTCCACGTCAAAATAATGTACGTTTGTTGATGACAGTTTGCGTATACGTCCCGCAACTCCGGTGTTGATCGCAGCGATTTTGTCTCTTAACGGATTGTCCCATTCTCCACGGGGTGGAATGCCCTACAGACCACAGCATACCATGTGAGCAAACTTCCAATGTTTTAACAAGAAAATTTCCTCTGTCTCCCCTCGGCTGCATAAACCAATTTGGTTACGTTATGAAGAATTCATGCCCAAACCCCAACTACATGCAGAATAGTTTTTTGGTTGAGTTAATTAGTTGTGACATGCTGCTAGTTTGTTCGCAAATTCAGCAAAATACCACCTAAAACAGTCAAAAATTGTAACAAAATCATAATCAAACTCCCTAGAAGCAAAGTTTGAACTACAAATCTGTTGTAGTTTCTGAGATTTGTTCGATGAAGGATTGTTACTTGGACCAAACCATATTAGCTCATTACCTACTGACTGCACAGTCTTGGCTGTGCTAAGGAATTTCACAATAACAAGGCAGAGACTGAGCAAAACTGAATAAAATAATTAATTGTTTTTTAAACAAATTTAACCAAAAGCTGCACAGTTTACTGATTTAGATCGCAACTGAAAAATTTTAGCTTTGCAGTTTATCACCTCATTGGCCTCAGGACAGTCACGTGGTCACGTGTCCAGCGGGTGGACCAGGAAAAACACGATTGACTAGGCCTTCTACTCCGAGCTCATCCATGGAACTGTAGCGGAGCTTTACCCCGGGAACATAGAAATTCTGGCTTGAAAACCGGCGGGGCGCTAGTCCTTCACCAGTCCTCACCCAGGCATAAAGG
>Ga0209367_1006182_pt1 | contig 16597 bp, 9 predicted proteins | sample WorMetLIZISLAND2_FD_187412 | JGI IMG/M metagenome (GOLD analysis project Ga0209367, IMG submission 187412) | Marine gutless worms symbiont microbial communities from Max Planck institute for Marine Microbiology, Germany - Olavius geniculatus... ... | reverse complement strand
GGAAGACTATATTTCGGCCCCTAGGGGTGCTGCACCCCCAAATTTTTACACGCGCTAGAGAATGACCAAGTCTTACTAGCGCACCCCCCACCGGGAACGGGGGCCCCCCTTACAACTTTTTTTCAAAGGGGGGTCAAAAATTGGCTTAAAATGTAATAAATTAGCGCTTATAACTTCGGAGTTAGGGGGTGTAGCCCGACTAAACTTTGGCACTTGACGTGTCTCTATATTGGGGTGTTAACGCAAGCACAAATTTTGGGGGCACCGCCCCCCTTAAAATTTGGGAGCGCAAAAAACGTTCAAAACTCGGTGCGATTTACGACAACTTTCAAGTTTGAGCGCAAATATCTCTGGAACCGATGAAGATAACGACATAATCTAAACGGCGTTGACGAGAGCCATCCTTTCTGCGTTAAGAAAAAAAATTTGTGAAATTCTGTCCACTAAGAACCAAGTTATAAGCGCTAATGTTGACCTACCCTAAGTCGACGAAGCGCGTTCGGCGTATGGCAATGCATTTGAGTTCGGGCCACGTGACTTTGATGCCGGGGAAATTTTCCCCCTCTTTCCCCCCCTAATTTTCCCCAATCGGACTTAGGGCGCCGGGCGGACTCACGTTGGGCTTTGCCCCAAATTTCTAGTTAGTTTTTGTCACACTACTTTGTCAAATTTAAAAGTTCACTTTGAATGATTGACTGTGCTCATTTTCAGAAGTTGTTCTATATGAAATAACGAAAAATCGTTATTTTACAGTGAATATTTATCACGTTTGCTACATGTACTTTTTGATCATGTATTTGATTATTTTATGGCTTATTTCCAAAATGTCTGCCTTTAGCATATATACGAGTTTCAAGAAGTTTGATCATGTAAGGTGTCCAAGGTGTGCCAAACGGTTAGCAAGCGACGGATCGCTGCAGTCACGCCAAATGACGCCAGCAGGATTCAGAAACTAACATATAATTAAGATAGAAGCAATTCCATCCCCAAAATACCTTCATATTTATAAATACTGAAACAAAATTAACGCTTGACGTTCAGTAATGAAAAGTTGTACAATTGAGCGTTTAAATGCAAAGGTGAAAGAATTATTAAAATCGGACCACATTTGCTATAGTTTACATGTATGGTAGAAATGAAAGTGGCTGTTTATCTGGGGCACGGTTTAGCACTGACTATCGCACGAGCACGCTTGATTGCCGCTAACGACTCTAGCTATGGACAACGTGAGCAGCGGCTAGCTTCCCAAGCGAGTCAGTGTCCCACGTTAGCATCACCGGAGTGGACCTCTCTGTGAAGCAGCGTAGCCTAACTGATTGGTGTGTCGCGACGATCGCTATTGACTCCGCACTCGGTGGCACATTAAAATGTCTTCCCCATGAAAGATCCGCTCTACGAGAGATAAAAAAATGTCTTTCCATTATAGGATCGCCCCCCCAGAGAAGTATCCCGGCCGACAAGTTACCGGTAAAAATCATCCCACCCGGGCGGCCGCCTGGCGGGGTGGATTTTTGTCAGTAAATTGTCATACGGGGAGACTTTTTCTGGGGGGGGCGCTTTTATAATAGGGCATCCGAAGTCAGCTGCTGCAGTCAGTGCGATGTCATCCTTGTGATTCTGTTTGATCGAATCCAATGCTGACTCGGCGACTGTCACAGCGACTGTTGTGTGCTCACCTAATCCTTCCTCTGTTTTCGTTTTTCCTCGTGTCTGGGGATCGGAGATCACCGACACGGACACCAAGGATCTCCACACGCATCTGTTTTTTTTGCACGTTGAACTCAATCTGCAACGGGTGTTCCTGTCCATTGTTTGATATCGTCAGTTTAACGTCTCCGTGGTCTTCCTAGACGACTGTTCCCGGCACTGACGAAAGCATCGTCTTGATGTAGGATAAATCTGTGTGTGCTCAGCTAATCACGCGTGTGTTATTGCTCGACTGTGCGTGCGATTGTAGCATGCAATTTACGATATTTGTCAGCAGGCTGGCGGTCAGCAGCTGACAGACCGACCGTCGGCTTTTCTGATCCGCGTGCTAATGACGCAAATTATAAGTCCGATATGGGGGTTACTACGTTCGACTTGGAGATGTCACTTATAACTCATCATCGTCGTCATTCTGTGTAAAGGATGCCTACTGAAACTAAGCTGAAACTCGCATACGATTTTTTGCGGAGGGGAGGCAGATGTAAGCACCGCTAAAACTGCCCAAAATCGGATGAGTTTTATTTTTTTTAATTTTACGTGCTAGCACAGAGAAGAGGAGTAACAAAAAAGTGACCACTATAATTTACGCATATTTATTCAAAGTAAACTTATTTCAACATCTCTGAACCGACGATGTAGCTCTGTTGTCGCAAGTGAAAGGAGTCATACTGTTACTAATACTATCAGACTTGTCGATATTGCGTTTTAGCACAGCTCAAACTTCATGCGCAAAATGTTACTAACGGCCTGCATTGTTGCATTTTCTGATGCGTTTTATGCGCATGGGCACTGGACAGTTTCAAGTGCCGTCGGGCCGTCGGCCGTTTTCTTCTTCGGAGCTGTTGAAATGAAACATCTTTATTAACTTTAGTAGCCTATTTGCTGTTTTGTATTTCCGTTGCATTTGCAGTGTTCTAAAAAATAAAATGAGAGTTACTGCTACTGCGAACGTTGCTATGTTCAAACGATGCTTAACACTGGCTAATCGGCGAAATCTTTTGACTTTTTCTTCTTCCAAGTTCTTCGACTATATTTGCTGCGTCGGAGTTTTAAGCAATCTTTACGCGGTCATATAGGCCTATCTAGTTTTCACAACGGTAATTTTTAGCAATTGCAACCGTAGACAGAGATATGTGCGATTTTCATTTACTCTTTCAGGCCCGTAACTTCACTCAACCCGAACACGTACCCAACGTCGCTTTGCAGCACTTAGCCTGATTATGTGATTAAATTAGGCTTACTGTGCATTATTAATAAATGAGAAGCGATGCTGCGAAAGCTATTCGTAAGTGCGGAGGCGGAGAACGGATGGCGGGAGACGTGACGCCAACCACGCACCTCGCAGCTGCTGCAACTGGAGTGTGGCAGCTTCCGCGACGGGCGTCCGTTCTTCAGTCTGTCTGTGTAAGCGCCACTGCTATAGCCCAGCGGTCAGCATAGTGATCGCATCTCCGAGGATCGCAGCAGCAGCACGTAGTTCGTCGTGCTTCACTACTGTTGAGCTGCTGCTGCTGCTGCTGCTGGTGCGTTGACAACGGTTTCAGCGACTGCATGCCAAGCGTCGCGTACACTAAATGGTGCTTAACGACACGTGTCGCTACAGTCCACTTACTACACGAGCGATGCGTGAATACGACGTTGTACAGGTAATGGGCCAATTTCGGCTACTTTTGCGCTGGTTGCATTTAACTACTGCATTGTTGAGCATAGAGCATAGGGTATTAGTGCTAATTTTCCACAAAATCATTACTTTTTACCATAACCCTAACTCTGGCTTTTTTGATTGAAATAGGCTAAGCTGTGCGGTTGTGCCAAATGTAAAAAAAACGCAGGAACAGATTTTTTATGCGATATGTTGAGATTGCCTGTCACTGAGAGGCTGGATTCTCCCGGACTATAGACAGCTATACAGACAATCGCAAATCAGACTTATTGCAATGCTATCGCTTGCAGTTACGGTTTTTCGGTTACAGCTTACATTGCGAGAGCACGGATACGAGGTTATTGCACCATCGCGATGGCTCAGATTCGTTTCGGCTTAAACTTTAAACAAAACCAAAAAAACTGCACCAATGTTTTAGGACTTTATGAAAAATTAGAGACGGCGGTTTTTAGGGTTTATATGTATATTCCAGCTATACGCCTACTTACGGAGGAATGGCCAGGCTGCGTTTATCTGGAGGTTGTTATATCCCATTGTATTATTTTTAGACGAAACCCGAAGTCATGAGGTCGCCCTCATGCAACCCTTTTAACTCTAACGTCATACTACCATACTAAAACTTTTTTTACTATTTTTGTAATTGCAAATAATTACAAGTTGTTCTATTTACCAGAGTTTTGCAAAATGTAATTGAAGCAGCATTAGCTTACGTTGTCTCCATTGAGATTTTTACAGTAAAATATGCGCTTCATTTGTGCTGTCAGGAAATGTAGTTTAAGATGACTAAAATGGAGCAGTTTGTACTTCGTCAGTCTTAGATATTCAGCCTATGCCAATTTTATCTGCTATCACTTATTAAATCAATAAAATTCTAGGCTAAAACCAGCGTTGTCTAAATGATGCTGCGACTGATGGTAGTGTAGCTGCTAAAGGATTAACGTTATCTCATAGTAAAGCAACGTCAGTACGCTGCGAGAACGTTAAGCAAGCGAAAACAGCAGCCGCAGCTTAACTATGGGTGAAAACGATCATCTGAGAGTTCAGGTAAAGCAGCAGATATCATGCAAGATAATTCCACCGATAACAGTCAGGTCGCAAAAGAGTTCTCTCGGCTTATCTGGCGAATGAATATACAAGAACAGCGCCAGTGGGTATTTATTTGAAACCAACTTGGATCGCGGGTCAGTTTATGGGTTCAACTTGCTGTCAATATCCATATCTATATTTACCACTGGTGTGTATTATTAGGCCTGATATGTATGTGTATTGTCGTACTATTTTGCAAATATCTCGTTGAGCCCAACTTGGACAGAGAATTACAGGAACGCTACTTTAAGTTAGCAGTAATCAGCAGTTGTAGTAGGGGCCTAGGCCTACTGGAAAGTGGAAATCACAGAGCGTTGGCATCAGAGAAATACGGGAGTGGGTTTTGGTGTGGGATTTTTTCGTCTTGGGTGTTTGTCTATATCTGAGTAAAGACTGAATCGGTCACGTGACAGGTCACGTGCAGCGTGCGTAGAATGCGATCAACGACCGGAAACCGAGCCACCCGTCGGACTGTGAAAGGCTTTTCGGCGTATATCTGCTCTACTGGATTGCACGCACGGAATGTCACGCCTCCTTTCCGACAGTTACACTGGCGTGTTGACTTGATCGCATTAGCGAATGGAATGGTTTTCTACGCAGATGCCCTGTCTTAAGCTACCGCAGAGATGCCTGTCTGTCTTTGTGCGTGTGTCTGTCACTTTCTGCGATCCTATCAAAATGACGCAAGCTAAGATCACGGAATCTTCATTTCTTGCTCGGAAATAGTTCGATAATTCCGTAAGTTCGATAGTCCGAAAGCTTCAAAGTTTTATACATTTTTATACGTCGACTCAGTCTCCATTCATTTTTTTCTCTCTCAACTCTTGCGCAGAGGTATTGGCGAAAATGCACGATGCAATCCAGATCGAACCTTGGTGGCACATAAAGTTTACTGCGCTGAGTATAAGACAGTATACAGTGGACAGTGGACACAGGCGTTTGAAGAACAAGGGCGGGAATTTTGGCGTAGGTGGTTTGTCTGTACCTCGCATGAGGACGCTATCGGTTACGTGCCACGTCACATAGGGGCCTACCGCAGTTAGATTTGAAACTCATGTTTCGTATTTATCGTCACTTTCACACTACATCACCAGCCGTCTTTTCCTATCATGCGCGTATGGTGCACTTATGTCGAGATGCTTAGCTCTATAGATGTAATAAACATTTTAAAAAGTTTTTAAACCTGTCACGTTTTTAACGTTTTTTATTATCTCAGCTTGTTTTAAATTTTTTAAAAAACGTTTATTGAAAGTTGTATCAAGAATTTCGAAAAGCACTTTTAAAACCACAAAAACAAATTAGTAGGCCATAGTAGTGGTAGCTTACTTAGTTAGTCTAATGATACTTGGTTTTATGACCACACAGTTAAACTGAAATTAAATGAAGTTTTTTCTCTCTTTTTCTTTTTTTAGTTCCAGCTATACTCACTTCGGCATAAAACAAGAAGTTAAACGAATTAGGGCCAATGCTTTTATTCAACGTTTTTAAACGTTATTTTTTATTTTTTGGACCGTTTTTTACATCTATGCTCAGCTCAGCTGCACCGAATATCAAGTCAGACATTATTATTCTTCCGGCTCTTAAGTCCAATATGCATTATAGACACACTTACAGCTAGAGCGCCCTAGACTTTATACATTACATAATACATTTTTTATTTCGCGGATAATGCAGGAACACTGCGAAATAGGGAAAATGGCAACTATACAATTTGGACGTGGGCACAATAATTGCTGATAAATGGTTTGACGTCGTAGCCAGCGCCGGCGGTTTTTTTGTGTTCATTGGCGCCAGGGAACAAAAATACAATTACATTTGCCGGCAGACAAAAACAGCGAAAGATCTGTCGACCATTAGGCAATATTTTGGGGCATATTTAGAAAGAGCTTGCGCCAGTTTCTCTGCCTTTTAAAACTAAAAATAAAAAAAATTCATAAACTAGAAGGCGCTCACAAGAGTGCATATTTCCGCCAAGCGAAGTAACGACGAACGCACACATGGACGGACAGAACGACCAATTTCATAATCTCCTCCAATGTTCACTACGTTCACACTTGGAGGAGATAATAAAAAATAATCATAAAAAAACCGTTGGCCATGCAGCCTAACGTAGTCCTTCTTCACACCTGGGCGTTTTTCACATACGTATTTGCGCCGTTAGCTGTGTCTAATGCTTGTTCGAGCTGTCTGGCATGTATGCGACTCCATCATGATGGTGCATGGCGCGCTGTGCTGCCGTGCATGCTGACACTATGACGACCAGTAGACCATGTAATATCTTGAAGGTCCTTAAACGTCAAGCTCTTATCTTAGAGATGTTACATAATGTCTTGTATGCTATAATAGTTAGCAAAATTACTTACGCTATCTCATCTTGGTATAGTTTCTTTGTCAAAGCACAAATTGCTCAGATAAATAGTTTGTTTAAGCGTGCCTTCAAGACTGGATTGATAGCGCGTTGAATTACTCACACCGTGTTATTAATCCAGGCATCCTTGACTGGGCCCACGTTGCGGCCTGAGTCTTTTGGCCGGCGTAGAGTGCCTATACTGCCCACTGCAATCGGAACGATAGAAATGAATGCAATGGACGTGGTTTGTGTGTGTAGATGAAGTGATCTGAAGGTTGACTAGCAACGAACGACGCTTGGCGTTGATCCACAGCGCGTGTTGCTGTTATCTGCCTGCCAGGTGCGTCTTCTAGGTCCGCGCGAGGTTTTTCAGCTGATCCAGGATGACTGACCACGATGAACTGGTGGACGAGCTGTCAGCCGCCGAGAAGATGTCAACAGCCGACCGGCTCAAAGCGGCGCGCAAGAAACGTCTGCTGCAGCTCAAGAAGTATCAGCAATACGAGCGGCAGCTGGAGAAGGAAAACAACAAGAAGACTTCGACGACGGCGGCGACATCTGGCGGACGCAAGAAAGCGGCTAAACCGACGGCGCGGCCGGTGCGCACTGGGCCACGCGTCCAGTTCGTTAGTAACGTCGTTCTACTGGAAGCGGCCGCTCGCAACGACATCGAAGAAGGTATGCGATGAGCTATAATCTCGATCTCGGCTGATTTATCTTTGTGCCGCTCCGTGATTACCTAACAAAATATATAGTCCAGTCGTACGGGCTAGTTTTCTGTACTGTCGGAGAATATATGCGCAGCCAAATTTTGTGCAATCAGTCGCCGTTACGGTGAAGTGGGCGTCTAACGTCGTTTCGAATACATATAGGTGGACATTTTTGTTCGGTTGCAGGTACGGCGATAAGCATAAATATTACAGAAATGGTTAAATTAACTTGGTTAAATTTTATTTTTTTTGCTGTAGCGGATTAATTACGCGTTGATTTTTGCGTAGACTTTTGTTGCAAAAAAATGTATACGTTACATATTATGTATAGGCTATATTGGGCGGCTTAAATTTGTTTTCCGCTAACAAAGTATTTTCATTTGGCTACAGGTAGTTTTAGTTAACCTACTTTTTCCGTTTGTAGGGTTTATTAAATTTTGTCGTCATAGAAAATAGGCTATGCAGAACAGCCGCCCGGTTAGTTATCTAACGCGACAAATGCTAAAATCTATAGCACAGAGCTAGTACGAAAGACTCGTCTTCGAGTGTAAGTTATCAAAAAAAAAAACGTTCGGTTCTCGCCAGAGCGTTGTTCAAATAATCAAGCAAGCGAGGGGTCTGCGTTGGCGTCGCTGTAGCCAGTAGCTGGAGCCTAGAGCTTGTGTGACTGGCAAAATCGCAATGCACTTTCACGGTCACGGCGGCCGGCTGCGGGCTTCTCGTCGATGGAAGCGTTAATGGCTCTCGAGCGACGTCGATAGCCGGTGTGGCGGAGCCGACGGCGAAGATGCGATCGCATAGCCGGTGGCGTCGCCGGCTTGAAATACTGGCGAGCTCGATCCATCGCAGCCTAGCTCCTACTATACGCGTGTTCATTAGTTTTATGCTGCACTGTGCTATTTGTGTTCGAGACACGCCGGCGGTCGATCGTCGACCTCCCGATCCACGTTGTTGAACTTCGAGTTCGAGTGCAGCATTATTCACCATGACTGACAATATTCCTTAATGACAAGATGTACGCACGGACATTCAGGGGTGCCAGTACCGGCTAGTATGTGCAGCGTGCAGCGTTCCATCATTTACTGTGGCGGGCCGTGGGTGTCATGGCGCCGTTATGACGCCGAGAAGCTCTGTTGGCCTACAGTGTAAGAGTTATGTTCGTCCGCGGTCTCGGTCATCACATCACATCGCTGCTGCTGAGTGCTGTTCGGTCTTGCGTAATCTCGTCGCAACCAGGAAACATCCAGTGGCATGGACAAAAGGGGACCCAGAGGCCCACCCCCAATCTCTCAGACAAGACATTAACCAATCTTTAAATTGCACTAAATTTGCCAATTCGGTCAGTTGATTCTTAGGAAAAAATTAAAATTGTTGCCACCCGATCTCATATTTTAAAGATACAATGCACCAAATTCAATTTTGGTTGAGGCTCTGCTCCAGACCCAGATGGAGGAGCTCACAGCGCTCCCCCAGACCCTTTAGCTGGATTTTAGGAGGTCCTACTTCTAGGGGGAAGGAGAGGAGAGAAATAGGGGAAAAGAGAAAAGAAGGGGAGGAGTAGAGAACGGAGAAAAATGTAAGCAACAAAAAGAGTAAGGAAAAGGGAAACGACCAAAAGAGAAAGGGAAACGAGCTCCCCTCCCCAATTCACATTCCTGGCCACGCCACTGGAAGCATTGTCCTCGTAGTGCTAGCGTGTTTGTTGTCACCCTTAGCGTAGAGAACTGATGGGAAATGACCGTTACTCACTGCTGCGGTTCGATTTTGTTTGGGTGCTTTATAACAACTGGTTCGCGAGTACGATTAGAGTTTGATTCGATTTTCCTATCTACTTTTGTCAATATTGAATTGCAGCAGCTCGATGCATGTGCCTGTATACAGTGTGGGCCAAAAGTGGCTCAACATATTTTATATGCCAATAACTTCATCAAATATTAACCGATTTTGGAAATTTTTTCACTGATAGAATCAGCAAAAAATGTGTAGTACCATTAATATTAAAGATCCCACCACACTTTATAGGTGTCGTTACACTACCTTGTGAAATGTCAGACATCGCACTCAAGCCGGTGATGACAGTGACCAACTGCGTGATCAACCTTGCTCAAACCGGTGTCCGGACATTCTTTCCCCCGGTCATAACTCTCCCTTTTACAGTGCGGGTGGATAATATATTCTGCAAGCTAGAGCAAAATCCAAAACGTAATGAAAATAATGAGTTTGTGTGGTTGTCAGGTCCTCTGGAAAGTAACAGTTAACACTTAACTGGAATTACCTACTGTATATTTCCCTTACTACTGGGGAACATTTTAGAGCCGAAATGGCTGAGGTAGAATCGCTCCCCATCGCCAAAATGGCTCTATATGTAGTGGGCAAAACTACTGTCGTTTTTTACGATGTTGCGTGCTAAAAATTATTAAAATCGGCAATGTTTTACAAAGTTATTTTTTACAGTGGCAAGTTTTTTGAGACACGGTGTAGAATGGGCGGTTTTGCAACCGAGTCAGTTGTGCAGCTTGTGGAGAAGAAGAGGGTTAAACTTGCAACGTGTGTGATTGTTTTAATGTATGGCCTAATAAAACGGCAAAAATGCGAAGTCAGAAAAGATACATAGCCTAGTAATCTTGTAAAAACAAAAATGTACCTGGAGGCTTGTTGTCAAAGCTCCTTTGCAATCGTATGCGTCTTTGTTACTGCATTGCCAGCGTATTCGATTGGTTTTGTTAGCCTTCTTAACGTACATATAACCGTCCAGACTAATTTTCTTTCCTCCTCGGCAGGTTTCAATAAACTCCATAATGCAGACGAATACTATCGATGTCGCAAAAGATTCACGTACGTAACGCTTTATACTAACCCAAATTGTGGAGTCGTTCACACCTTCTCAATCTCTTCTTTGAAGTTCTTGTTTTGTCTTCAGCTCTGCTCTACTTGAGCAGGTCTCTTGCTGCTGTCAAAGGGGAGTCGTAATCGGCAACGTTGTTCTATTATAACTACTAGAGCTACGATTGCAGACGTGATGAAAGACCGCCGATGAGCTCCGCCACCTCGCACTGTAAAAGGGGGAGTTATGACTGGGGGGAAGAATGTCCTAGGGGAATCGTGACCGGGGGAAGAATGACCGGGAGGAATCGTGACCGGGGGGAAGAATGTCCGGGGGGAAGAATGTCCGGCATTCGCTCAAGCCTGACATGTGGCTTTCAAACAGTTTGAACTTAAATCCCGTCGATTATGCTTTGTTAAAATCGGATGTTGTTTGTTACAGTTACGCAAATGTACAGAGAGGTTTACTTATGTAACGCCATATTGATAACGGAGATATGTTGTTATCGATATTCAACAATTAATAACTCTGCTAAGAAATAATATTTTTACAATATTTGGTGAGCTTTTCAGCAATTTATTGTGAATTATGTTTGCCAAACTTTATTTAGATTTGTTCAAATTTGACGTTTCTATTGTACAATGTCTAGGGGTTTACTTTTGTCCGGACACAGTATATTATCAAATTGCTAACCTAAATCATCACCATCATCATGCATCACCGTCATTTATACTTGCTCAGTTATTAAACGCTAAATGAAATGATTTTGTGTATAAATTGTTACACAGAGTCACTGGTATTTTTATGGCGATAGTTTTTAAAATTTTTTTAGCGCTTTTATAACACTGTATTCGTTGTATCAGTTCATCCGTCCATCTGTCGTGTTTATATAGGTTTAGTTACTTATGTACAGTGTGATATATTTGCTTTGCTGTACCTTATGTATTACTCATGTTTCAACCAATGTAGCTAAATTAGTTTTAGACATTCAGCCCTGCAGAGATTTGGAGCCAAAATCACAAGATGGTCAAGTTTAAAAAAATCACGATAGTCTGACGTGGCGTGACTCGTGAGTAATTCAACGTGAATTGCATTGATGTCTCTGCGTATTTCCCGCGATATCTTTTTGACATTTTTGTACAGTTTATAATGATCGGGTTCTCACGAGCACAAGCCATCAATATAAAGGCTTCTATCGTCGTCGTCATCTAGACTAGAGTGAATCCATGGCGGATTTTTCTCTGCCGCAATTCTCCCGTTATTATCCCGGGTAATCCGTTGTTGTGCTTACCGAGCACGGTCGTATCTGTATAATCCGTTTATCATGATTACCGTCTTGTCAGCGTGGAAGCTTTCGATTCACCATATACGTACACTACAGCCAAACGTCGCAATTTCTTTACTGTCCACGAATCAACAATGTAGCCAAGTTGTCTGCTATATACTCTAGGTGTTCTCGGCAGAAAACTACTACTGTTTTCTTATGAATATATGGCAGTTTTTAAAAAAAAATTTTCTGTAGTTTAAACTAGTCTTTAACCGTCCGAAGTTTTGCACAAAAGAAACTGAGCAGAATGAAACGCGTGACTTGCTCAGTAGAACGAAAACCGTGCTGATGATGACACTGATAACAGAAAAAAAAATTATTACAACTGTAAAGCAGCTTATTTTTCTTTTATTGCAGTACGGGCGAACCCAAACGATAGAGTACATGTACAACTTTTCTGTATCTTTATGTAACGCCACATTTCGTTCGCTCTGTGATAAACGGTAAAAAGCGGAGTCAACGGCGACCGTATCCGCTAGTCGTTTTATTTTATTTTATCGTACATGTGCGAGCGCCTAAAGAACAGTAAGCTATAACTAGCAGTGCTAACAAGAACTCAAAACTTCCGCCCGCGGAGACCGCGGGCAGAGGACGTCCATTGAGAGTGGCTGCCGTCGGTCGGTAAAGCAGCTATATACCGTTCCCTGCTGCATATAGAAAAGAGTGCTGCTGGTCGGAGACTGCGTGACTATGTTGTTGTCTCTGCCTGTCTGTCTCCAGAGGAGGTGGCAGATCTGACGTGACGTCCCCCGACCGACCGACTGTCCGTTAGTAGTCTCTATATGCTTTTCTCGTAGTCTGTACAGTGTGTTTTATAATATGCTCGACGCACGGACGGCGTCGCCAGCTATGGATGGGGCACTGGGGTACGCGCTTTTCGACTTTCAGTTGTTTAATTTTTCAGGTCACTCTACACAGAGCCGGACATTCTGTGACATTCAACTCATGCCTGACAAGCAAAAACGCCAGTCCATAGCGTATTTTGCATAGCGGTATAGCCTACATAGTTTTGTCACGTTTCATTGCATGAATCTTGTAATATTTCTCTGCGTTGTCGTGCACCCGCAGGTTATTTTTGTTAGTTTTTTGCTGCCCATGGACACCAAATTCTAGCGACGCCTCTGTAGGGGAGTTGCGTGTGCGTGCGTCTTTGACTACTGATTTCCGGTCCGGTGGGATTGCGTTGACGCCCGATCAATAGACCACGGGCTTGTGACGGCAACACGCTTGGTCTCTGGTCGTCGCCATGCCTTTAGTCCGCCAGGAACGACGCCTATACCGTACGTTGGTCGTTGTCACTGTTGTCATTGTTGTCGTATTTCGTGACGTGTTGGATGTGTTTGTCGTCGCGCACGGTCGCAGTCGCACAGGCGCACTGGTTCTTGCGTAAAAACCCTGGCATATGTTTGATGAGTAAAATAAAACAAGCTAAAAACAGGTGTAAACAGCTTGGTTTTATTGTTGCAGTACACGCCAACCTTTGCTATAAAACAAAACTTCTCCGCAAGTTTATGCAAATGTGCGCAACAGTTGGTTCTAGTAATATCGCAGGAGTTCGCAGATGCGCAGTGCAATGAAAAAAAAACAACTAGAGACAATCGCCGTCGACTTTGTTTACTGTTTAGGTTTATCACAGAGCGAAAGATGTCTGTTGCTTTTTATTTAACGTGTAAAACATATCTTGAACTTTGTGCATTTATTTCCAAAGTTTTTAAAGTGTTCAAAATTTGATAAAATGTGAGTAGTAAGATTAATCAAAATTACGTAGGCTATTATTTAACCAGAAATCGGCCGTAATAGACTGAAATGCATGCAGCTTTTTGTGTATAATTAAATATTAACCAGTGGCATGCAAAGTTATAGGGTAAAAATCTATGTGCTTTATGCTGTCAAAATGTGTGAAAATGCGTTTGGCAGCTTAGCTTCGCCCGGACCATTGAGTTGCTCACAGCGGTGAACTCTCTCCAAAACCTTGCATCTGGATTAAATGAACAAGAAAATAGGACGGTAAGGGATGGAGTAAAAGAAAGACGAATGAACGGATAAACCTGATGTGGATTCATGTTTTTCTCACATTAGAGTTACTTGTTAGCGGCGACACGCAATCACTGACACTTCAAAAAGAGCAAAAATCATAAAAGGTGATACCACTCAACATCACATCGCCCAACTGTCAATGTGTTGTTGCATAGGCCTAATATCACCTACGATGACAATTAAGGGTCGTTTATAGGTAAAAATTTTATACAGGAGCGTTTTGGCCGAAAATTTTAAAGTTCGTTTTTGGCCCAATTTTTGACTTTGGGGGATTTTTAGGGGTTAGATATTTACTTTGAATTTTTTTTACACTAAAAGGCACACCCTTACGGGAAACCGCGTCGTTTTGAGTTATTGCGCGTAAAAATTCGCCGATCGGTCTAACCTGTAGGCTAACCATTAAAAAAGGTATATAATGTTTAAGTAAGAAAAATTTTCGTTATATTTTACCCCTTTGCCGAGAAGCCCCCAATGAACGGATTTGCACGAAATTTTGCACAGGGCGTCATCTCGCGCACGTAATCACCTGTTTCAAAAATCGATCGATTAAGGAGTATCGGATCTGCGATGTGTCGAATTTTGCAATTCTCCATTGACTTAGCCGGTCGCCATTAACACAGGGCTGCGCTACCGCGCGCCTGTGATTGTAGCATTTACGTTGTCATGGCAAGCCGGTGCACGGGCATGACAGCAGACAATCAGTCGAGATTAGCAAAGTACAAGCACAGGTAAGTCGAGTCGATAGGCTACATGCAGCTGAGCTATGGGTATAATGCTGCCACTGCCCAGTGCCCGGAGCGAGCTGCGTAATCTTTTTCCAAGTCGTGGCATCACAGTACATTGGTGAGGTGTCTCACTCCTCGGGTGCCCGCCATTCGTCGATATCGGTCGATGGTTTTCATTTTCGATCTCGACTGCTCTATGGCGTCGATTCGTGTTCTCGATGGCAGCGTAATGGGGTGTTTACACGATCCAGCAAACGTCTAGCAAACTTCCAGCAACCGTAATGCTGGACGTTTACTGGACCGTGTAAACACCCTATAAAGCATTGTTTGTATTCAGCACTGCGCTGGCTCCACGTTGGGAAGAAACTCACCCGCACGCATATCAAATGTGCACAGAATTTCGTTTCACGAATTAAAGCAGATCACAGGGTTGTCAACCTCTGTCCGTATCTTCACAGACATCAAGAAAATAAAGAGGGAGGGAGTCAGGGACTCGCCAACGCGGGCGTAGAAACCTACGTTTTAGATGTGGTCTATACATTTAAATTTTTACGCTACGCTTGGCCTTCTGCGTTTCTCTTACAGTTATTCTTCTGCCTTAGTTGATATTTTTCAACTTACAGATGAGGGCCAGGCGCAGGCCCCTCCAAATACGCCACAGACAGAATTGATTTCTTGCGGTACGCGAGCCGCTCGGCGTTGTTCTTCCCCTGCTTCCGGTATTCGTCACGCGGAGAGCGGAAGAGACGTGTAGACAGACAGACGGACGGACAGACGGACGGTCACATCTCGAGTCTTTCTCTTCGCCTCGTCGAGTTCGCTCGCTCGGCGGTAGTCCAGACTATGAGATCAATATGCGACTCTGAAGTATGAACGAAGAATGATGGCGGGCTGCCTAGCTGCGCTATCGGATATGCCCCGTCATGCCCGGTTATTTGCTCTGGGCGGACATCTGCCAGCTTCATTACGTAGCCTATACGTCCAGATCTAAATACACATGACGAAATTCCGGCGAATGACCATCTTAATCATGGCAGGAGGCTGACCGTAGCTGAGGGGGACTCGGACTCAGAGTGAGCTGCGTGGAACGAGACGCCTTAGGCGTCGACCGAGACGGATATTCCATCAGTCAGTTTAACTTATCCATTAGGATGGTTAGAAGTACATGTACGTCCGTCTACATCGAGAATAATCCGATAGACAATGACGGATTCTATGCGTATTGCACCTCGACAGTTTCATTAAAACGAGCTAATAGTTCTGCATTGCTGGTTTTTTTTTGTTAATACGCATCTCTCCCATCGTACATCTGATTACGCACCTCCGGAATTTTTAATCATATTTTAAAGCTCAATAGGTTTTATTTTTTTATAGTTTTTTATCTTTTTTAAGCACAAATTTAGTTGATGAATAGGCCTAAATATGTAAATACAAAAACATTTACGCCTATGGTAGCTATATTCTATATACACAGTATCCGAAAAAAAACATCCCGAACATTGTCGATTGTCACTTGAAGAAGAAATATCTAATTATAATAATTTTTGATACAAATATTTTAGACACAGCTGGTTATTAAACGACAATTCAACATTTCACCTTACACAATGTCTGCTTCTACACAACCTGGAGAAAGCAGAATTAACGAAATATGAGTTAAAATGAACAGAAATTCGTCAAAAAGCATCCCCGACATTATCAATTGTGACTTGAAAAAAATTGACAGATTTTAATAATTTTTGGTGCAAACATTTTTGACACTACTTTCCATCAAATGACTGTTCTAGTTCCCACATCACCAAATGCCTGTTTTTGCACTACCTGAGAAAACCCGAAAAGGCGGAATTGCATAAAAATGCAATATTTGTGCAGAGAGATAGGGTTCTAGTAAGTATGGGCGGTGACCAACGGGGAGCGCCCATTCAGGGGGAGGCGGAGACATGGACCATGGCGACCGCGCGTCGCAGCGGAAGTAGGCATTCGGGGTCTGAGCGGTGACCGAATCACGGAGAGTAAGAACCGCTCGCCGGCCGACCACGTTACCAAAGGTCGGGGATTGTCTGCATGTATGTTATGATGATGATATTGTGCGCTGAATCGTGGTATTATAAAGTATATTAACTGCAACGTGTTCGATACGTTATACCCGCCCTCGGAGGTTCACTACA
>Ga0209367_1006181_pt1 | contig 16601 bp, 10 predicted proteins | sample WorMetLIZISLAND2_FD_187412 | JGI IMG/M metagenome (GOLD analysis project Ga0209367, IMG submission 187412) | Marine gutless worms symbiont microbial communities from Max Planck institute for Marine Microbiology, Germany - Olavius geniculatus... ... | reverse complement strand
AAAATTTCTCGCAAAGTAACACATGCTATTAAGTGCTGATTCTCTAACGATTATTTTTGTCAAAATCTATTGCTATTGAACCAGGACTGTTGGAGTTATTGCAAAAGGTAGCAGGGGTCCGGTTTTCTTTGAGACACAGTGTATATGTGTTACCAACTGATATAATTGCATCGCTTATATTAAATCATTTGTGTGTATCATAGGTTTGTGAATCAGACAAGGCAGCAGTGGAAGAGTCAGATCTCGGCAATTGTTGGCTCTGAGCCTCATGAATGCAACGTACTCAGTCTCTTCACCAACAGCAAACTGTTCCAGCGCCTGCTGTGCATCGGCGTCGGTGCAAATGATCTGTGCAAGCTGCAGCTTGGAGATGGTGCCCTGTCCTCCCTGACGATGACGGATGCTGACGAGCGCTGGCTCGCATCGTTGAACGGCCAGAACAAGAGCACACAGAGCTCTGACACTGAGGCGATGGAATATGAAGACATTGATCGCTACCTCGTCTCCGTGGACTCAGCAGCTGTCGCTAAGGACATGATGGAACAACGTCCCGGGAAGATTTCCACATCCAAGCTCACACTGTCTAGACATCTGCATGGACTGGGTTATGACGATCCAAACTCACCGTCACTGATGTACAAGGATCACGACCCCGACTTCACCCTTGGTCAGAAGTTGAGCCTCAAGATCAAGCGAAAGTACACCAAGCGTAAGAAGAACGGGCTGGCTAAAGCGAAGGAAGGAGCTGCTGGTGATCCCCTGAAGATAGTAAAAAATCGTGTGGTTAAGATCATTGACCCCGGTATCAATCACAAGTTTTACTTAGTTACTACTGTCGATTTTTGTATTACTAGCAATTTTTATCAGAGTTATTTTAGATGTGGTTTTTTGGTAGTTATTGTGGCAATTTTTAGCAGCCTGTATACTACGTTTGTTGCTAAACCAACACCATCAAAGTGGGTTTAGATGAAGAAAATCATTTATTATTTGAAGTTAGCCTATGTCATCTGACACACGTGAATGCACTTGGTTTAACCCCAGCCACAGAGGCCAATCCAAAATTCCAGAAGGATTTAAGGCTGACTTGAGCTTATACACAACATTCTACATAATCATATCATTTTTAGCAACAGTGTTTTTGACTTGAGATCATTGTGGAGAAATGAACCAGCAGAACTTTTGACGTGTCGCACAGTAAAAAGTTGCAGCCAAACACTGTAAGATGGACCGATGGAGATGACACCGAAGACATCTTTGATTTCCTATCTGTCCACCTTCGGTGTTTGTTTGTCTTCAGCATCCATTTATATTGGCTGCTTCTGTGCTTCATCTTCTCCATCATCTTACTCATCCATTCATTTTCCCTGACCATTGTCCATTCGTTCTCGCCAACATCCACAATTTTTAGTTGGTCTAGACAAATAGCAAAACGTATAGGGGACAAAACGTCCATGGTAGTGGCCACCAAATATTTTAGGGGTGAAACGCTAAAGGGACGAAACATTCGTAATTCTGAATTTGTGTGCAGTGAAGACAACCGACGTGGAGAACTCGGAGCCGGATTATGTGCGAGACATCGACGGCGTGATGAAGTTCAAGTGCGGCGTGTGTGAGATGCTGTTTGCGCGTATCTGGCACCTGCGTCGTCATATCAAGCTGCATTACGGCTACAAGCCTCACGCCTGCACCACGTGTCCCAAGGCGTTCGCCCGTGCTGAGCATCTGCGGAAGCATATGCACCGTCACGCCGTAGGCCGGATGTTCAAGCCGCACATTTGCCGACATTGCCTGGCCGAGTTCAGCGTGGGACGTGAGCTGAAGGAACACATGAGGACTCAGCATGCAGACTGCTTAGTCAACGGAGCCACCAAACGCAGGATCAAACACCAGGTATCGTTGGGCGTATACAAAGAACTCACTTATTCTATGGAATAACTCTTTGTGTTGATCTTTTTTATTCTCATCTTTTCATCAATCAGTCTATCTGTAAATTTGTTAAGCACCCATTAAGCAGAGTTTTCACGGTTTTCCAGTTGTTTTCCTTGTGTTTCAGATGTGCATTTTTTAATTGCAGTTTTTATGCATGAAAGCAGATACTGCTTTAGCACGTCTTAGCCATCGCAATTCTGTATGTCCATCTGTCTGTCCCTTTGTCACACGGGTGGATCAGGCAAAGACAGTGCAAACTAGGATCACCAAATCTTTACCATCGGCTGCCAGGAACCGTAAAGCTTTTCCATAAATTCAGTGGGGATTACCTCAAATGAGGGTCACACTAAATGAGAGGGGGGTAGGAAAAATTTGTGATTTTTAGCCAATAAGACGCTCTATCTCAATAATGGTGTGAGATAGGGCCTAGGTTACTATTAATCAGTCATAATAGGAAGTCATACACTGGCTCTCGATTGCCACCGAATTCAGTGACCTTGGATGACTTTGAATGCCAAAATAGGGGTTTTATGGATTTTTTGGCGATTTCGGGCTGCCAGACACATTTCAAGAGCGAATTGAGCCAAAATCAATTGAGATAGACATGGAGAAGCTGCATATAAAATTTTCAGCATTGAACGTAGATTTCGACGGTCCAAGTCTCGATTTTCTAGGTTAAGGAAACCTGCGCACAAGGGCATCAAAGAGCGGTACCCCCGTAAAAGTCGTTATTTGACCATTGTTGGCCAGTCTTTCGTCAAAATGGTTGCAGATAGGCATGGGTATGCTGCCTATCACAACAAGCACTAGTGACAAACTTCTCAGTTGTATCAACATCAGTGACTTTGAAAGACCCTGAGCTTTCAAAATAAGGGGTTTTTATTGATTTTTGCGATCTTTTGCTGCAGCGCACACTCCAAGAATGAACTGTGATGAAATGATTGGAGATAGGATGACAGTTTGCGAAAAGGAACTGCTATAGGCTTTCGCACGTCTCGTGAGCATTAGCTCAAATTTCTTGTCAGTTTAGGAGCCCACATACAGATCAGACAAATAGATGCTTAAGATGTTTAGTGCAGTCTGTTGCAGGTCACCTTCATAAAATGTTGAAAACACTAATTTAAAAAATATGGATATGTGTGTTTATTTGCGTGCTGTGTTTAGTGCTTTAAAGCTTTGGCTTAGGCATTCGCCCATTAAAATGTTTTTCTTCAAAGCGAGTTTACCCGGAAAACGGCTGATTGAACACTGTGCATGTGATTTTAGTTTGCTGCTGTACAAATGATGGGATGTTTGATTATGATTAAGTTTATGAAACTTTAAACCTATTTATTTGCAAAGTTTTAGATGTTTTGTTGCATGTTTCAGTGCAAGAAATGTGAGGAGATTATGCCGGATGCAGCTGAGCTGCGCAAGCACATGCGTCGAGTGCACACTGGCAGCACTCCGGAGAAATCGTTCATGTGTGCCGAGTGTGGTCAGATGTTCACTCGCCTCGGACATCTTCGTCGGCACACCCGATTGCACACAGGGGACAAGCCGTTCATGTGCAACCGATGCGCCTGCCAGTTTGCACGCGCTGACCATCTCCGGCGTCACCTGCAGGCTCACCACACCGACGACCCGACCCTAAACCCCAAGGATCCAAATTTCCCCAACTTCCCCGCGGACATCAAACCAGACCTGGATGCGGTGCCAAATCCGAATGACGATCTGCCCCTCATTGGGGTCCTGGATGGAAACGGTCCAAGCGACGGTGGCTTGGCTCTGAATCTCCCGGTTTTTCCGGATCTCGGAATGGAAAAACCCCCAGATGCCGGATCTCGCCAGGGAGATATGGACTCAGTGCCGGTGTCTGGGGATAATCTTCCTGGTTTTTCCACACTGTCGGGTGACCGAAGTGGTGGACAGAGTGAAACCGGGACTGCAGAATCTTTGCCAGCATTTCCTGGACATGTTGTAGAAAAATTCCCATCTGATAGGAGCCATGCCAACTACCAGGCTATCGACATTTTAGCAGACTTACAGAATGCCCGCTTGGAAGCTGCAAAATTGGCCGCCAACAAAGATCGCCATCGCACTAACACCGCTACCGGGAATGTTCCATACGAGACAGCAAGAGCAGCTTCACTTCCGGTTTTTCCAGGTCAAGGAATCGAGAAGTCCGGAATGCACTATCCAGCTGTGGAAATTCCGGTGGAATTAAAGAACCCGCAGCAGGATGGAAGGAAATCGGTAGCTAGTGAAGATTGTGAGCACCCCACGACAGTAGTTTCAAGATTTCAAGAGTCCAGCAGTACTAGTTCGGCCACACTTTCATTGCCAGAACACCGGAATTTTCCAATGTCTGGTAATCCAGCAGCATTTCGTGCCGACTTTTGGCACCGGACTTCCCCTGTGTACATGAACGATCGTCTGTTTTTTGCTAGTGCCGCTAACCTGCGACACTTTGACATGGAATTTCCGAGGTCTTCGGAAACCATGCCGGCCAACCTGGCTCATCGGTACAGTCAGTCACATTCGATGATGCCCGGGAACTTTCTTGGCGGGGTTGTGGATTTTCGACGCTTACAGCAGGAAAATTCTGCAGTTGCTTCCCCACAATCAGACACTGGCATTCCTGATGCTTCGCCGCTGTCTCTGGCAAGGTATCAGCGAAAATAATGTGATGTACATATGTGCAGACGAGTAAATATTGTAAAAAGGTAAGTAAGAAGATCGTATGAATGTGGTTTATGTGCGTTCTGTTTATGTAAAAATAGTCTTAGTTGTCAGTTGTGTGAAGGTCGAAGGCATCACTTACTGTAAGAGTAAAAAACCATCTTTAAGTTGGTGATCTGGCCTATGCGTAGTAACACTTGTGCGCAAGAACAGACGTAGCTGAGCATCTAGTCAGCTTAGTACTGATATGGGTGGCCATATATAATGGTATGCCATCTTCGTATTCAGCCAGTTGAACCAGGTTAACTCATCCTGGCCATCCTTTGTGGGTGGTTTAATGAGTACTGGCAGTGGTATTAGTTAAGACTGTCATACCCAGAACAGCCTTTGGCTGTAGTTGTGATGCGTGCTATGACTATTATTGCTTTGTAGTAATATATACTTTTTCCATGAAATCAGAGACTGACGTATTTCATGATTGATGTTAGTTGTTACTGTTGCGTTATTGTTGACCCAGATAAGATAAATCTGATAATGTTTCAATTGCCAGATGAAAAAAGTTAATGTGGAATTATTTGTTACTTTTTGCATGTGGCGCAGAATTATATTTTCTGAGTCTTTATTGGCTATAATAAGCTAACTTCTATGTTTGCACCTCACACTATCATGAAGTTGTATTGTATGTTGATGGCTTTTCTGCTGTCATTTTCAAAGTTATTTATATGCATTAAGTCGTTAGTGCCATCAGAAAAGTTCTCGAGTGATGCAAAGCTTTTTCAGTCACTATATCTCGCCTTGCAATGCATCTATTTACTCTTTTATCATTTTCTTCGTCAAATGAATTATGCTATCTTTCAAACTCTTGTGTGTTTGCTGACTAGTTTATGATTTGTGAACGATTTGCTATTTGATGAAAATTCTGGAGTGATGGGTCTGATTTAAACAGCAGTCAGATTTTGGTGGTGATTCGAATCACTGTTAATGGTGTGCTGGAATCAGTCTCGAGATTTTTATTTTCTGTTGCAATTCCCGTAGATAACCAAGAATAAGATGCAGTCCTTGGCAGAGTTTTGACCAAAGCTTTCTAATTATTACTATTAGCGTTCTTGTTTTTTCTTATGATTATTACTATAGCGTACCTAACCTGTTGCAAACGTTATTAAAAACTTTGTCATGTAAAATAACGTGTGCATTATTACTTATTTAATGTTTGTGGCACTAAAGATACCTGGGGTTAAAACATCTAATTTAGATGAAGCTCTGGAATATCAGGTCTGGATTTTTGTTGGTGTCAATAAAACTCTTGTAGTGGACCAGAACATAGTTAAAACAATGTACGATGTATAATGACGGACAATCGTTGACTAGAAACTAATTGGCGCGAGTGTGTGAAGTCATTAGTTTACTGCATTGTCGAGTGAATTCTCTGTTTATATGTTTGTTGTTATGTACATGTCTCGTTCGCTTAATTAGTTTTTTTTGTTGTCGTTGCGCCGTATGTTCTTCTTAGTCAGTTTTAGACGTTTTATTCGTACGCTTGTTTGCTATTTATTTCAGTTTCAATAGTCTATTATTTATGCGTATAGTTCATGCTATTGTACTGTGTACAGACCAAGCTGATTATTCTTGTGTTTTCTGTGATGGTTTCTATTACAGCTGCGGCTGCGGAAGTTAAGGATTAGGCTAATCATCCAATTAATCGCTGAAGACTTTTTCTGATTGAAAACTAATTATTAGATTTTTTGTATTAAAGTCACATCGCTTAGAAATGTTAGAAGCTATTTATGTTTAAAAACATAGAAGTGTTTGGAAAACGTGAACGTTCTGTAGCCTGCCCACAAGACTGAATTAAATACACTTAGCAATTGTGTATTACTGTAGGCTTATTTCTGAGAGCTATTATACAAAATCTTCGGTTACTGCAATCCAGTCTATTCAACAGTGGCAGTCCCAGCCGTTACTAAGTAACTAGGGCCTAAAGGCGCGTACAGAGCGACGTAACTGAACTGACAGGGTTTAGTTTTTGACGAACAAAAGCAGTAATGCATTACAGTAACGGCATTGGTACGCGTCAACCAATGACCGATGGGCTCGCGCTGATTGCTCATTGATCAGTTTGTCAAAAAAACTAGACCGTGTTAGTTCAGTTCAGTCACGTCGCTCCGTACGTGCCTTAACACTAAAGGCCAAGGAAGTGCCATGCATTTTACTATGCGACATCCTATAGGTTCAAGTTGATTTCTGCCTATGCATCAATTCAAGAACATTCATCAATGCATAAATGGACAGACTGACACAGCATGCTACTAGAGACATTGGGGTGCACAGACTGAAAGGCCAATGTGTAAGCGGCATGCTTTGCTTACACGTGGCCCGCACAGTAAAACAATGAACGGAGCGGACTGGATAAAACACGTAAGAGAGGTCTGAGATAAAACTTGAGCGACTTTGAGCAAGGTGATATTTAGGCCTATAGAATATTTTGTTCAAAACTTTTTAGTCACGCTTTAAAATTCTCACGGATGGACGACGCGACATAGGCCTGTACGAATAAAAATAGTCCGTGAATCGTGTGGAAGCACTAATAGATTATGAGTGGATTCGTTATCACAGTTAGGCCTATACTCGCGTTGTTGTATAAGCTTATAGCTTTATGGTTGAACCTTATATATGCAGTACAACTAGAGAATTAGCCTGCGGTGTCTGAAACACTAGGCCTAGGCTATACCATAGACCTCTTAAAATAAGAACTGACGGCGGCAATGCTCGGGTCCGCGAATTTGGGTCCATCGGTATTTTTAGTTTTTTACTATAACTTTGTCAAACGTGGTTCGTTTGTTACAAAATTTTATACACAGTGCCACAGACAACGTGAACGAATACTGCAAATTTGGTTACTGTACGATTTTTAATTTCTCTTGTGTGCATATATTGTGGCTAAACCGTATGTCGGCGGTACGTACGGTTTAGCCACAATATATGCACACAAGAGAAATTAAAAATCGTCCACTAACCAAATTTGCAGTATTCGTTCACGTTGTCTGTGGCACTGTGTATAAAATTTTGTAACAAACGAACCACGTTTGACAAAGTTATAGTAGAAAACTAAAAAAATATCGATGGACCCTAGTTCGCGGGCCCGAGCATGGCCGCCGTCATTTCTTATTTTAAGAGGTCTATGGCCTGTAGGTGCAGAAAGTGCCTGTTTCAAGTTCTAGAGTTCGAGCTTTGGTTTGATTAAATCGAATTTTGTTCAAAGTCTCATCACCAGCAGCAATCAGCTGATCACTACAGGCCATGTGACTGATTGATAACTCTGCTATTATCTGCTAGCCTATTATCGTCACTATCTGTTCTACTCTAACATGGGGCTCATCGTCAGCTGGCTGATCGTGGCCGGTGCGTTTCGGATGGTTCACGGCTGTGGAGGATTAACTCATATTGAAATAGGTTTGTAGCTCACAATATTCACATACTCGCATTGACTTGACTTGACTTATGGCCAATTCACATCTTCGACGCCGACGCGACTAAACTCAACTGTTGAGTCGCGTCGGAGTCGTAGGTATGTAGGTGTAAAAATTGGTGAATTGACCGTTATACCCCGTTTACACGATCGAGCAAACATCGAGCAAATATGAAGCATGCATAAAGCATAGCAAACATCAAGCAGACATCGAGAAAACGTCGAGCAGACATCAAGCAAACGTCGAGCAAACATTGAGCAAACATCAAGTAGGCCTGATGGAACCCCGCCCCTGGCTCAAATGTAGGCCTAGGCTTAGCCCACAGCTGATCACGTGTTATATAGGCCTTCCAATTACAACCCGCCCGCCCTCCTAATTAGCATGCTAATTACCATAGTTCGTCAAGCTAGCTGGATGAATGCTAGCAAACATCGAGCAGACGTCAAGCAATTAGCACGTGCATTTTGAATACATTTGCTCGACGTTTGCTCGATGTTTGCTCGATCGTGTAAACGGGGTATAAATGTACTTTTATCATCTCATTATCAGCAACAGAGCACAGTTCTCTGGTGGTTGACAGTTTGAGGCCTTCGTACGGCAATTCAGTGATCTCGTGTCACTGTTGTCATGCGGCCGTCCTAATAAGCCGCATTACGGGTCTGTCCGTCCACGTGACATTTAAAAGGTCAAATGTCAAGGTCATTTGACGTCAAAACGACCAGAAAACATGGCGCATTAACGCATAATTGTTTAATCCGTAATAACCCGCAATGCGGCCTACGACTAAGGATAGTCGCGTAATAATGTCGGTCCACCGGCTGACCGGCTCTAAACTGAATGCAGTAAGTAAGAAAAGCATGTGTGGCAGCAGTCTGACACAGCTCATTGCACCAGCACAGAGCAGGCACGTGCTTATGGTCATTAACTGGTCGTGATGACTAAACTGTACACAAACTACAGACCAGGCCGCCCGGCCACCCAGCTCGCGTGCAGTGCATTCTGCCGCCCACAGCGTCACAGCGTCGGTCATTAGTGGCGACTAATTGCGAGATAAATGTGAACAGTTTGCTAGTTCAGCTGCGCGCCGTGACTAGCAGACTGATGGACAGCGAGCGCCTGTCCATCTATCTGTCTACTGTCAGTTCTTCACGACTGGACTGACCCTAGCTTGCTCGGCTTGCCTCTCAGCCTCTGCAGCATTACGGAACGTATAAATGATGCTCTCTCGAGTCTGTTGATCGGGCTGGTCAGTCACTCACTCGCAGGCCAGTAACAGCCCACACCGGCAATATTCCACATCTATACTCTTACACGATAGTGTAGTGACACAGCTAAAGTGTCCTAATTATCAAGAGAATGTTTCAGTGAAAGAATTTCGAAAATCGGTTAATTTTTGGCGAAGATACAGACAGTGACAGTCTGGGACGTTTTTGGGGACACGGTGTATTTCGTTAGCAGATGCCAGACAGGCTAAGGACAATGAGTCGCTGAAAACACTGCAGACTACTGAGTAACATTTTGCCACATTTGTGTAAGAAATACATTATACATGCTTACAGAGGATACATGCTCGTGTTCCCGGTAGCTAACCTGTGTGCGTCTGCGTGCCATGGCCGCATCAAAGCAGCAGCATCGTCTGACGTGGCGCGTCGTGTCTGTCAGAGCTCTGGGCATTTCGCGTCTCTGCAGACAAATGATCGGGTTACGTGCAAACCATTGCTCGGTCCGCGCTCGCTCGTCGCTCTCTAGTTATCGGCTTACCGGCAGACCTGACTGACCGTTTGCACTGAATGCACCGGCTGTCATTAGAATCACGTCGCGTGAAACTCGAGCGCTTTGTTTAAAGGCAACACGAAGCTGCTTATCTCTCGAAGGACGCTGAACAGAACACGTTTAGCAGCTAGGATGATCCTGTACTTGACAGCACTGCAGTATAGTATGGATTTGCCAGTTATCATTACCACACGCACTATACAGTCGGTCCTGCATTTCTCAGTACCCCATGCTCTGCACGCTGTGACTGCATGGGAGTCTGCTCATCTTCTTTGAAGCACAACTGTGCAGTACTCGCTGGTCCTGCGACATTCGATCAGGTCTTGTTATGTCTTTGATCTAGTCTTGACGTAGATCCTGTACTCGTAATAACGAGATAACGCTATAGACGCTACCATTGTTTAGATTTTCCTAGAGCGAAGAAAGTTAATACCGGTACACCATGCAAGCGATTGTATAGGAGAGAATGATGTACATTTTGAAACTTAGTTTGATATTTTTCCACCCGCAAGACTACAGCAGAGCATGTTTCACTATGAGAGCATTTTTCATATACATGCTCCATAACAGCATAGCCTACGCAAAGTGTGTGTGTGGTTTGGCGTGGAATCTGGATCTGTTGAACTTCAATCCGCACTCTGATGACAAGCGCTCTGCTCGTTGCTGCTCGCCTCGCCCTCAACTCAACCTGCGCCTCGCTGGACCTCACATTGCCCTCAAGCGCGGTGCTTGCCTGCCTTTGACGCTCAGACAGTCCTGCGGTAGCACTTCACCCGTCGTGAGATATGTGGTGTCAACAGGAGCCAGCGGGGTCAATCCATGCCGACGGACGCTGATACGACTAACGACCGGCTGCGCCCGACGTCGGCCTGGTCGTGTTTCGGCCGTCAACACGTCGTCAGCGCAAGCTTGTTCAGTAAATCACGCGGTTGATGACGTCAGTCCACGTGCTGGGCGTTGAAAAGAACGCTCTGCTCGCAGAAGGACTCCGCCATGGTAGAACATCACAAAACTACGCGTCAGTCATACAGACTCCAGAACGTCGGTCTGATGTTCCTGCGACAGCATGTCATCAGACCATGCAGCCGTCACTAGACGCACACCATCTGTGTCAGCTGATGATAGCCCCTACTACTGCTGGTCAAAAAGTCCAATATTATACGGCATTATGTTACTAATTGCTTGTGAGGTTATTTCGTATGGGCCTGTGGTTAGTTACTGGTTAAGTAAGTGTATAAACGGATTGTTGTAACCTGTGTCGATTCAGCACTTTTACTGCCATGCGTTAAGATCAAATTGATAATTGATTAATTGACTGATTGATTGCTCAATCGCGCAATGCCGTCGCAGACAAATAGACGCTGCTGCTAGCCTTCCATGTTGCTACTGCTGTTACGCACAGCTTGCGATGCTTGCGGCAATGCCAGCACTATTCTGGTACAGATGCGCATTTTGACGTCTGCGCAATACAGTGTAATACAGGGTGCGACAGAAAAGTAGCCCTCTAATTTTTTCGCCGTTTTCTCAGCAATCGTTTTGAGTTTTAATTCGAAATTTTACAGTTTTATTTACTAAAATCTTTTACATCGAACTGCGAAATAAAATGTGATTCTGTTGATAAACGACGAAGTTATAGACTTTTTAACGTCACCACCTACCGATTTTTAGCATTCAAAAATGTTCAAGCTAGAACACCAATTCTGTAACATCGTTGAAACATCACAGTTAACTAATAATTGGATGACGGAATTCTATTGTCACTGTGAACGTTTGATGTGTTCACCGCCAGCTCCAAGCTGCAACACAAGTTTTTAGTCGCCTTATTTGTGAAATCTTTTACAGCCTTGTCGATTGGTCCTTGGTAGCAGATTGCCCCAGAAAACCTGAAGCGCTTCCTGGAGTTCGGCGATTGCTTTCGGCTTTGTTTTAAGCTTGCAATAAGTCTCCAGCATTGCACCCCACACGTGGTGGTCTACTGAGTTTATATTCGGCGAATTTGGAGGCCATTTGGTTTTTTGTGATGATATCTGGACAGCTGGCTCGCAGTCAGTTTTGTGCGCTACGCGGCGTTGCGCGCTGTGTGAGCTGACGCGCCGTCCTGCTGGAAGATGAATCCTGTGGACAGTCGGCGATTGCTTTAAAAAATGATAATTTAGTAATAGTTTATAAACAAAATAAATTGCTGTTCATCAGAACGTCACTGTGACGTCATCGGCAATAACGTGGTAACCGGCTTTTGAAAATTAAATAGGCCCCTAGCATTTTAGCTGGAACATTTTTAATGCTAAAAAATCGGTAAGCGGTCATGTTAAAAAGTCTATAACTTTGTCATTTTTTAACAAAATCAAAATTTGCTTCGCAGTTGGATGTAGAACGATTCATTAAATATATCGGAGGAATTTCAAATTAAAATTTAAAACGGTTGCTGAGAAAACAGCGAAAAACTTTAGGGGGCTACTTTTTTGCCGCAGTGCACCCTATGCAATATAAGCCTTATCCTGTCCCTCATCTTATAGGCCTAACCCTTGAAATAGTGGACTTTCTTAGACGTGGAAGTTCACCAAGGCACCAGAACTGTACAGGCAGGCAGACGGCCATATTTACTATTTTTCTTTCTCGCTTCTCATAGATGTTGATAAAACAAACGCCTGGGTTCAAAGCAAAGACTGCGCCGCAAATTGTGCAGCGCGGTCGGAAAGAAAGGCTGCAGTTAACGTCGGCGGAACCCAGAGGCAACAAATAACAGTCGTTGGGTGTGTGCAGACGTGAAAGCAATGCTAAACGGCATTCGTAGATGACGTTGTCAGTGTCGTGTGTTATATTGGCCTACTATACGTGTATTCAGAATTGATCACTGATGTCAATAATCAGTTCACAAAACGTCGACATTGGCATAGTGCATTGAGTTGATTCGCGTCGGCCTTGTAGGTGTGAATTGGCCATTATACTGCCGACGTAAGCGTAAACTTTATGAAAACATCGAGCGCATCTCCGCAGTGGTGTGATCAGGGCACTGGCATCACAGGCACCAATAACAGAAACGCAACAGGAATCGAGAGCGAGTTAGGGAATAGGAGCGGTTATTTGCATTCTCTGCATGCTGACCGGGGTATAAGCTGCGCAGCAGCGGGTCCGGAAAAAATGTGGTTCGACCCATGCACTTTTATGCATTGTTTTGGCCAAACCCTTTAGATGTCACAAGTATAAGTATATATCTCGGAGTTTGATGTAATAATGAGGGGCGCGTGCCCCCGTGCTCCCTTAAGTTTCCGCCTATGATGACCTAGTCAGCAAGAAGCACTCAACTGACCGGACGTCACGTGACCCGTGATCACGTGGTATCGCGACACTCATAGGTCATGTCGGGGTCGACTGTATGTCAAAGGTCAGAGTTGTGAGCTGCAAGATAGATCGCTGTAACGTTCTGTCGCATACTCACTCATAACTTTGTATGTCTTGCAGATGTAGGTAGGTCTGCTGTGCGCAGCGGCAGTAATCTTTTGTTTGATCTTCTCACTGCATTGTATGGTTACGATTCTGCACTGTACAAACAAGCGCCAACCGCGAAAGTAATTTGGCAGTGGGCGGCATGTGTCGTTAACTATACAGTAAAGACAAGTAGGCCTACATGGAAACAGAATATGCTGCTAAGGGAGTTAGCAGCTGCCGTCGTGTATTGAGAAATGGATGAACTGCAGCTGGAGCTATTACAGGCGCGTGATGCCTGACGGCGGTGGTTCTCGCAATTCCTCTGTAGGCGCTGCAGTCATTACACCTCGCCCAGTCTGCGTGCGGTACTGCGCTACGTCAGTATCAACGAGAACCAGCTGAGAATGATCGACAAGGTGGTACCTGTGTGCAGCGGAATGTGCTGCTGGATAATGACAAGGAAATCAGCGCCAATGGCTGGGTGCAGCGCTGCCGTGCTAACTGAATGCGTGCATGATCTTCTATCTCTGTGCTGACAGACCTCAGTCAGTCCATGGTGATGGTCCGTCAGTGCGTCTCTGATCTGAGGTAGCATCGAACGTAGATCGTCGCCGCAGGTTGTTCTGCCCGCCTGCGTGGTGTGTGGCATAAGCCCCAACTCCACTGATTTCGATATGTAAATTTGTCGTAGTTAGTCTATAACGTGTTGCACAACAGGCTAGAGATTGAAGGTCCGCAGAAAATTAGCAACAAGTTGCACGGCGAGTCCACACAAAAGTGAAATTAAGCCTGCAACAAATCCGCAACATTTTGACGTGTTAAGATGCCCGAATTGATGTCGAACTGTTGCGACATTTTTTTGCTTTCGTTTGATGTATTGACATTGTGAAACATTCATGGTCTGACAGTGCAGTGCGGCACGCATGCATGCGGCACTATAATAATAATTATTTTTTTTGCATTATGATGTGACGTGATATTGCTAGTACGACTTGTTGTCTAAGAAGTCTACAATTAATCTAAGTAGTGCAGTAGATAGAGGCTTGAGCACGCATCGTCCAGTACTCTATGACAAGGCTCCAGGGAAAGCGGATCGGAGCGGTAAAGGAGAAAGGTGGAAGAAAGGTAGGATGGGATTCGTAGAGCTATAGCAGGATGCAGCACGTGCAGCTGATGACGCATGCTGCTGCTGCTGCTGCGGTTGTCTATAACCGCAGCACGCTGTGCGTTTACGTATACCTGCAGTCGCTTCGTCTCATCTAGGGGGCCTACCTGGCGATGGCGTATATATCGTGTTAATTTACGCTGCGGTTGATGTGTGGTGGTGTGGTGGCCATCAATGATCTACACCAGACAGACGGACAGACGGACCGACGGTGAGTGGAACAAACAAACGGACGTGGTGTCTTGCGCTCGTCAAGGAAACTCGACGTTAATCTTTACAAGAGATCGAATGCATGCATAAATTTATACTTGCACAATATAATTATCGTCTTTCCGTTATAACGTACAGCATACATGGATAGTTAAATTATTGTGTTGCAGTTATGCCAGTTAATCAGCTGTATAGTATTTATTATTACGAAAAACTTTCTTGAACACGTCACACATAAAGAGTGCAAGTTTCAAACTTCGTCGAGTTTCGAGTCGAGTTTTCATTTACTTACTCAAAAATCAACTCGACGATTTTATTAGCGACGCGTTTTAGGATGTGAAGTTTGTGCAGACTGCAGAGTATGTCGGTGAAAGAATTAACACGTATGTTAATATTTCATTTGATGCAATTATGACTAGAACGTAGAGGCTTACTTTTTAATTGTTGAGTCACTCTGTAGCTTAATGTATATGTGTGCCTGCATGTGGTGTGTGTGTGTGTGTGTGTGTAATAGAGCGTGGGCCAGAATTCGTGGTGGAGCCTCGAGACACGGTCGTCGCTCAGAACTCGGACGTGCTGTTTCAGTGTAAAGTCTCCGGTACGCCACAACCCCTCGTCGTCTGGAAGAAGGTCGACGGACAAATTCCCGCCGAAAGGTTTTGCTTTTCTCCTTACTTCCGTCGATTGTATCAATATTTTTTGTCAAAAGACGATACATTTGTGTTCTAAAAATAAAAAGCGTAAAACACAAAAGTTTATGCAAGCATGAAGTATCAGCTAGGCTTATGCCAATTTTCAGTGTAAAATTCTAAAAATCAAATTTTTGCAGAAAATGACGCTTACTTTACGTTAATGTTTACTTCACAGTTGGTGGATCGCGCTGTCCGGCCGGCTCATGCGCGTCGGTCATCTTACCCCCTGCACACTAGGCGCAGATGCGCGCACACGACCCGCGGCAACCAGACGGAGGGCCGCATACTTGTCGTGTGGATATCTTAGCTTGGCGCTTCTCAGCGTAACTGCTGCGACACTGTCTGATTGTGTGTTGTAAATTTAATAGCAGAAATACTTGCGACCAGGTCAACGGTATTGTGGATCCTGATATTGTTGTTAATAACTTTGCGGATCATTTTCGGAGTTCATTTTGTTGTAATAATGTAGATAAAGCGAACAATTTAGAAAATAATTTTCATGCTGCTCGATCTGTTTACTGCGGTATGCCTATATCCGAATGTTATAACTTTGATACGGAGTTAGTCATATTATTGCCAAGTTCAAACGAGGTAAAGCTGTGGACATTGATGGATTGTGTGCAGAACATATACAATTTTGTCATCCTTCTGTTGCAGTCATTTTAAGTAAATTATTCACTATAATGTTGTTGTGTTCCTATGTCCCGCAAGGGTTCAGATGTAACTACATCGTACGAATACCTAAAATTAAAGATAGCTATAGTAAGGCCATGACTTGCGATGACTTTAGGGGTATCACAATTAGTCCCATTTTGTCCAAAACCTTTGAACAATGCATCCTTGATCGTTTTCAATCTTTCTTCACTACCTCTAATAACCAGTTTGGATTTAAAAAGGGCGTTAGCTGTAATTTTGCTATTCGCACTCTTCGTGGTGTTGTTGATGACATTGTTAGTACGGGTGGTACAGCCAGCATCTGCGCTCTGGATATTTCCAAGGCGTTTGATAAGGTCAATCACCACGCCCTTCTGCTGAAGTTAATGGACAGACTTGTTTCGATCGAACTGTTAAATTTGTTTGAAAGTTGGCTTAGTAATTGCTTTTCGTATGTTAAGTGGAAGAGTTCATGATCTGGTTGCTTTAACCTTAGTTTTGGCGTTAGACAAGGTTCTGTTCTGGCACCTTTGTTATTTGCTGTCTATATAAACGACATTGTGGAGTTATTTAATTTTCAGCATGGTGTTCATGTTGTGGTGTATGCTGATGATATTATGT
>Ga0209367_1006180_pt1 | contig 16602 bp, 6 predicted proteins | sample WorMetLIZISLAND2_FD_187412 | JGI IMG/M metagenome (GOLD analysis project Ga0209367, IMG submission 187412) | Marine gutless worms symbiont microbial communities from Max Planck institute for Marine Microbiology, Germany - Olavius geniculatus... ... | reverse complement strand
ATCGGGCCAAATTTTGCATGTTTTTCGCCCCCGAAATTTTTTTGGGGTGCGCCCCCCCAAATTTTGGACCGGCATTATAAAATTCGGCCTAGTACTGACCATCTGCAAAATTTCGCGCCGGTCGGCCCACGCATCTCGGAGATCTCATGCTCGGAAAAAAATTAAAAAACATCGTGCGTAAAACAGAAGTCCTTCCGAAAACTATCGTTTTCGGGCGGACTAATAAGGGAAATGTGCAAGCCAGCTGAATCGTACCGATTCGTTTCTCGTGAATTTAATCGGCGCCGGTTTGTCGAGTTCGGACCATGCTGGGCGGAGACAGTAAGTTAAACGTCGTTCGACGTCGAGTGCATTGTAGTGAAGTGTCTCACGAGGCGGGACTGTAGCCACGCCGGACTGTGGACCCGCCGGACGGACGCTACAGTCCTAATAACAACTGCCAGTCACGTGACTAGACCTAAACACGGCGTCCGACGCGTCCGCGGAATCCGCAAACGGCGTCAAAGTACGAAATCCAATTTCTTCTTCCATCTTGCTAGTCGGTGTCGACCGTGCCGCCTGCTGTCTGTCCGACTGTGTCGTTCTGTCTGTCTGCCACGGTCTAAACTGATCTTGTCAATTTGTTAAAAGCCGCCTCGGGGAGGGAGTGGAGAGGAGGGCGGGTTGGGAGAGAACCGAGATTTAATCGAACGTCTTGGACGACTGTGAGGGGAGGGACGAATTCGCCGTGTCTACTAAATAACACTGGCTTGACCTTCTGATACGACCTCTACAGCGCTGCTTACACAAATCGGAATGGCGCGACCACAAGTGCATTTACAGTACTACCGTATATCTCAGAGGTGGTTGCTGGCTGAAGACCTAATGGTAGCGCAGCGCAATACGCTGCCATTGATTATGATTTTCGCAGTACGGCCTAAAACGTTAGCTTTTGCGGATTTCTGATTTTCTGGGTTTTCAGACTCCATGCTCTGTTCAAGTCAATTCGAGGTCTGCCCATAGAGTGGAAGCGCCCTCCCGGACGCCCCCGCCACACGTGGCTACGTACCCTGGGAGCAGATCTCCAGCCTCATAATCATGTTCTCAACTCGGCTTGGAGATGCGCCCAGGATCGAGAACACTGGAAGCACCTCGTGGAAACCGCTACGCTCCAGCTCGGGGCATGCGCTTGATGATGATGGTGATGATGATGCTCTGTTCTGAGTCTGAGACAGTCTCATATAACGAGCAGAGCAAAATCACCATTAACGACGATTTTTAAAAACTTCTGGCATATAAGTGGCATTTACAAATTCGGGCACGAGTATGTGGAATAAATGTCAGTGATGTTAACGAACGGTTGCATTGTTACGATCAACAGTCGGTGATTATTATTTTTAAGCAATCCAAGAAGTTGTCTTTTTTTAAATTTAGCAGGTCAAACGAATTATAATAAATGGCGTCCGGAAACACAAGCCTATCGCTGATAGTCGTAGTCGTGATGGTTGCCGCTAAGGACGGCTGTACGTCGTATCTCGTCTATGTCTTCAGCGTTAAAGATAGATACCAGTGAAGAGGTTGCTGTCGCCATCACGTTCTCGTAAACCTCGTCAGTCAGTACGTTCCACGCAGATGTAACCGCGCTCGAGTCGTCGCAATCAGCGCTGCTATCAGCGTACAGAGTCGTCGGCGACAGTCGACCCGTGCTACTTCCGCCGTCACTCACTTCCGGTGACCATCGAGCACAGCGCCGTCTAGCGCCCATCACGCACACTAGCAGCGCCACGCCCACAACCACAGCACAGCCGGATATGACGTAACCTCTGACGTCGGTCACGCCCGCGTTGACGTCACGCGTCGCTAGCGTGCTCGCTGCCACGCAGTCGATTGTCCACAACGATGATGACCAGTCCACGCTGTCTCTGCCACCATCACTGGAAGTGACGTCATCGTAGCTGAGAGTCGGCCGGATGGAAATGCAGAAGCGATAGTTGGTGTCTGGTCGCAGCTCGGCGAATGTGTATGATCGCATGAAGTACTGTACGTCGACGCCGTGGGACTGGTTGGACGGAGTGACGTAGGTCAGGCGGTACGCTCTGGAGTGCTCGACGTGCTTCCAGACGACTGTGACTGACGTCGCTGTACGACGACTGACGACGATCTCAGTGAGCGGTTTCACAACGTTGACGCTGACCGCGCGATTGTCGTTCCCGTAGTCGTTGGTCGCTAGGCACGTGTAGTTACCTGCGTCACGTGACGACGCCACTCTCACCGTTACCATAGCAACGCGCACCTGCACAGCCGCCAGTGTTAACACGAATGGATGATAGGCTAGTTTTACACGAGCAACTTCCGTGTTCGAGTTTAAAATCGGGAACATTTTGTCAAAGAAAGAAAAAAACGAATAAAAAATTTTAAAGGCTGATGATTTCGAAAATCTGACAAACCGTAAAAGCAATACACGCAAACATGGGCTACTGTAGCTTAAAATTAGTGGTGGGTACACTTGGAGTGGAAGTCGATTAGCTCTTATCGGATTCTTACAGCAAATTTACTACTAGCAAATGCATGATGCACTATCGTCATAAATTATTGCATACAAATAAAGTCCATGTATAAAGCACGTTAGCAAACTGCCAAAAAATATAGGGCCCTATGCCTAGCAAACACCTGTACACAAGACTGTACCCAAGTCCGTTAAGAGCCACTGAGGGGCCCGGGGAAACATTCTTGCGGGGCCCCTTTAAGGAGGAAATTTTTGATTTTTTTAAATGGCGTATTCTGGCAAGGTTGATGCGAATTGAATCAAGCGATTTAAATCATGATTTAAAACAACAATAAAAATCACGATTTAAATCACCAAAAATACAAAAAATTTGAGCTATAGCTCACCAGACGAGCGAAAGCATACAGCAGTTCCGGTTCAGTAATTTAGCTAAAAATTGGGGTGTTCACGCTAAGTTAATATACAAATAACAAATTCTCTATCCGGATCTCATAACGACAGTAGCATGGCGCCACCTTGTGAGCAATATAGACTTGTGCCGCAGCCCGAAATCGCCAAAAAATCCATAAAACCCCCTATTTTGGCGTTCAATGTCATTCAATGTCATTGAATTTGGCGCCAATCGAGACCCACTGTACGACTTTTTATTAGTGATTAATAGTAACCTAGGCCCTATCTCGCACCGTTACTGAGATATAGCGACTTATTGGCCAAAAATCTCAAATTTTGCCAACCCCCTCTCATTTAGCGCCCTCGTTCGGGGTGACCCTTTTCCAATTTATGGAAAGGCTTTACGGTTCCTGAAACTAGAGTCTTCCAGGCAGCCGACGGTGTAGATTTGGTGATCCTAGTTTGCACCGTTTTTGACTGATCCACCCGTGTGACGGACGGACGGACAGACAGACAGACAGAATTGAAAGCAGTAGCTGCTTTCGCGCGTAAAAACTACAATTTTTGTGTACATGTGATGGCTGTTTTCAGTTTACAATTTATTATTGGTATTCAGTGCACTTTAGTGCTTGCGAACTCAATTTATTCTGTTGACTAATATTTGGTTATTTCTGAGCTGCTGAGTTGGCTTAACCTGTTGCACTTTGCCAAAGTTAACGTCACCAAAGACACAGCCTTAACTCTTGTTAAATGCTTATGTTGTTGCTAGTTGCTTTCAACATTTCAGCATGCTTACAGATATTAGAATTATTATGGCCGTCATCGTCATCTGAGATATGCCTTAGAGTTTGTCAAGTTGCAGCCGCTATAATTATCCACAAACATTAGGATGCATGCAACAGGTAAAATTGTAAATAGTTTTTTGTCATGCTGCCATAAAAACAAATAACATATGTAATTTTTAAAAAAAACTTATCAAGGCCAATTACTGTCAACCACAAAATAACAGATAAAGGTAACACAGTGGTTATCACAAAAAGCACAGAATGGTGTAAAAATGTAATTAAACTAAAAAAAATAAACAATCGATTAAAATGAAAAAATCGATGCTTTCGATTTTTATTTTTTAAAATCGCGATTCTTATCAATCCTGTATTCTAGTGTACTTTATATATTTTTTGAGCGACGCTGTGGCCTCTCAAACGTCGCGGGCCCCGAGGTAACTTACCCCTCTATCCCCCCTCTCCACGGGCCTGACTGTACCTGGCTGGATAAAGAGTCATTTTGCGGCGGCAACGACGGGAGACTCCATGCGATGTGTGGTGGCGGGAAGCCGACAGCGCGGCAGTACAGAGTGAACGAGTCAGTCAGTGGAACGTCGAGTTCGAAGTGGAAGAGCTCTGCAATTCGCGGAGAACATCCAGCCGCCCGGTCGACATCATTTTTGCATTGTTTCCAAACGTCGTCGTCGACTAGAATGACGTTCGACAGTCGCATCGTCCAGCTTGTGTGACAGTCGCAGCTGATCGGGTTCAGTCGTAGATCGAGCCGCTTCAGCGACGGCAGAGTGTCAACGAACGACCGGTCTAATGCAGTCAGTCCGCCGCCAGACAATGAGACGTTTGCCACGCTTGGAGTGTCGTGAAACGCATCGCGGTCGACGTACTTCAGAGCCTCGTTGCCGGACAGTTCGACATGCTCCAGTGACGTCATGTTTACGAAGGACTTTCGGTCCACGAATTGCAACGTCGGCGTGCGGTTGATTCGCAAGACACGTAGGGCCGACAGATTGCAAAAGCTGTGCGTCAACAGCGAGTCCATTTGATTCGCGCTTATGTCAAGGTCCTCGAGGTTGATCGACAGTCTGACCAGGGCCGTGGTTGGAACGACTGTCAGCTGGCTGGCGTCGAGATTCAGTCGGGTGAGGTTGGCCAGACCAGCAAACGCGTCGTCCTCGACGCGTCGGATGCGGTTCTGGCCGAGGTCAAGGCGCAGCAAAGGACACGGTTTGTGAGGACAGCTGAACGCAGCCGCAGCTAGCACGTGGACTCCGTTGTCACGTAGACTCAACTCTTCCACAGATCTCAGCGCACACAACCAGCGCATGTCAACTCGCGTCACCATTGCCAGACGGTTGCCCGTCAGATCCAACCTAGTAAGCTCGTTCAGTCCCTCGAATGCATCGTGGCTGATCAACTCAATCCGGTTGTGCCTGAGAATCAGAGTGCGTAGTGACGACATCTTGACGAACCCCCTGGCGTCTACACGAGTAATGAGGTTGTAGCCGACGTCGAGGACGAAGACTGACGCCCAGCGGACAGCGTCACCCGCCAACATCAACTCGTCGACGCTGTAAAAGTGACAGCGGCGCAAGGACAGCTCGCGCGGCGTCGACAGCGCTCCAACCGACGCCATGACAGACACAAACGAGCGGTGACAGTTTCCCGTCACGACAACAACTTCCGTTTCCGGATCGAAGCGATCGTCGTCGCTGATTGGTCCGTCGCAGGCGGCAGCGGTGCTACGCCTGAGACCGGTCTGAGTCAGCGTGCATTGACAAGCGGCGGGGCACTGCAGCAGGGTCGAGTTGGCGGGAAACCGCGTGATCTCCGAGTCTAACGTTGAACCACCAGTCGTTGTCGGTAATCCGCTCGGCGCCAGCTCGGAGACAACATCGCCGACAAGGTACATCAGCAGCAGCAGCCTGACGGTAATGACAAGCATCTTGTTTTGTGCTGAAACATCAGTCCATCACCACGACACTTACTACTAGGCCGACTGTCTTCACGAGTTTATTAGGCTACTTCTGTATAATATCGACTTTGTTATACATCGTTATTTAACATCAGACGACGTCGATCAGATAATACTTCGACGTCCAAGCGTCGACTGAACATGCCCCGCCAAAATAACTTACTCAAATGTTGACCTTGAGTTTGACTCACAACTTTGCAAATCTAACGAGTTCATCTAACCGTTGACAATTTGACCTCGATGAAACGAATACGTCATTTACGAAAATACTGTATTAGGCCTACACATTATAATTTTGTTATGGTCCTCTAAGCCGTTTGCAAGATACCGGTCCAAAATGTTGCACTTCTGATCATTTAGCAATCTTGACTTTAAAACGTAAAAATTTATGTTTAGTTTCAGTACATCGTCCGTCAGTTTGGCTAAATTTTCTCTGAAGCCAAAGATATCGCGCAAGCACAAAAAGACAAAGAAACTCACATACGGACTGCACGAAAGCATTGTGCTTATGACTATTCGTGATGAACTCTTAAAGGCTTAAAAAGAAAACGCTCAAAGACTACGTTCAAAAATATGATAAAACTAAGATATGAAGTCGCGTTCGTGGTTCGTCTACTCTTATTCAAAATAGTAGTTAGCAAAGTGTTTTGAAAAAAGTATCGGACGGCTGCGCATTTATGTTGTTATCCAGAAAGAAAATGTCAACTTTTACGTACGTGATCAGAAGCCAGAGTGGCTGGTAGATCAGCTACGAGCAACGAGCTTAATTAAATCAAATCGATGCCGGATCTAATTACCGTAAAATAAATGACCACTCATCCGACTTAATTGCCAACGTGTAAATTACTTTGCACCTAGAAGGACATGCGCAGCACAGCAGGTCTATTATTAACTGCAACCATTCGAACATGATAATCCCCTGCGCCGTTCTTACCGATAATCCCATCGTAGTAGAGGCTACGTCCAAGGAAAGTCATCGATCTCATTTCATAATGCAGTGTCGGTTCGGTGCAAAACGAAAGTGCTGTACACATGTTACACAAATGTTTTGACGGTTTATTTCACGTGTTACTCCGTCAATACATCAGCAGCAAAAGGCTTAGTCTTAATACTTCGCAAACTGATGTTTAGAATATTTTCTCAGCCAATTGTAAAATCGAAGCGGCGGATTAAACGGCAATCACGTTGGCCTGTCAATCATAACTGCTAAGGAGTCACGTATGCGAGTAACTGCGGGGTTGTCAGTGGTTGGGATGAGATTGATGTGCCGCGGGACAGTGACGAACGACGTCAATGAACGCGCGAAGTCGCTCTGCAGCAGCAGCAGCAGCATCCTACTTATCAGCTTCAGTCTTCAATCCTATTCGCACGTCGCAGACGCTGGAGCAACATCGATCATCATTGTCTTCGTCTCGACTCTGTCTAGCTCGGGCCTTTTGAGTGGAGTCACCCATTCCACACTGCCCGATTTTAGGCTGTGGTCGCACGAAAAACGCAAAACACGCGCAAAAATGTCTGGCAATGTTTGTGTTTTTTGCTTCGTGTCGGCCCTAATATTCACGTCTAATTTCGTTAAGTTCAGTTAGAGTAAGCCTGCGTTATTATGATAGTAACAAAGCTGCGTCATTGTGTAATCTATACCAAATGTGACAATGTGTTGTCGATTTTTGCTGCTTTTGTACTACGGTTCCGTCGGTTTGTGACATTGTAAACAATAATAATTTAAACAGAAATATTGAAATCGTAATAACTATATCAATATTATTGGCAGTAGCTTTAAATTACCAAATACATGCTTCTGCTCTAGAACTGGTTTATTAATTCGTGTTCAGGGAATAAGTCGACAGCAAATACTTACCTGAAATATGAAAAGTAGTCAAGATTTACGAATGTTTTCGAATGGCAACAAAGATGAAAGCCCATAACATCAGATATTTGACGAACTTCAGTCTCTCTTCTATCTGACTAAATCTCAAACTCCGCTATTATCATATTCGCTGTAGTCGTCCTTACTTTGATTTCACAACATTCAGTACCCCATCGCTATCTTCATAGTTTACGCCAAACTTGATTACTCTAAATCACTGTACTACAGTCTTACAATGTCTCAAATAAATAAATCGTGCACATCTTTGATTGTCGCTGCATTGCATTCACCGACGTCGTGATCTATTTTCTTGACGATATCGCGCGTTTGCTGCCTTGATGCAGTGTTTTTAAACAAACTAAAGCGTCGCACAAATGAAGTGTTCAGAGGTCGACGTTTGCCTACCCGAAGGCAGTCACTGTATAGTTCGGTCGTCAACAGACGTGTCTTTACAAACACAATGCGATGCGCCGCTGTCGCAGTGGCATTGCTTCTCTCTCGGTGCGCCTGCATGCAGTGCGCAGAGAAACGCAAACCATCCACGGCCGGTGTCACATTACAGAGTCTCCCCCATGACAGAGTATCCGGCCGGAGACTCTGTACCGGTATTACAAAGTCTCCCCCGCCATGTAGATGTTTCCCACCCCATGACGAAGTCTCCCCCTTATGACAAAGTCTCCGTAGTCGGTGTGACAGAATCTCCCCCGTGACAGAGTCTCCCCCCTCAGTCAGGCAATGAGCATCTCTGCAATGTGATGCAGCCGTGCTGCGGTGGCTGTGGTGTTGGAGTAACAGAGAAGACGCGATTGCATGGCGACTTTGACATCAGTTCTGACACGGCAGGGTTTTAGTTAAGATCAGACTACAGAGGTGGACATCGCAAGCACGGACACTGTAGAGGATTGTGCAATCCGCGTACAATTGTTGACTGTTTCCCGCGATCGCCGTGTTATAAGTCGACGTCATATATGAACATACGTATGAGGAGTTGTATGAGTTTTTGACTAACAACACATATCCCGACATTGATCAGCCGATGGTTACCATCCTGCATGGTATATCGAGCAATGGGTCATTGTTGCGTTCCGCGAGAGCGTCATGCAGTATGTTGACAGCCTGCGACCGCATCAGCCGTTGTCGCAGTAGGCTATGTGAGTCACAGCAGCTGTCAAGTATAGAAAAAGGACCTACTATACATTAGGTCTACTCATAATATTTTGCAAGCTAATGTTAAAAGTTATGTACTCGTATGCACAAATAATTAATTGACAAACTGTGCTAAATAAATTGTGGAGATAAAATTGACAAAAATTTGTGGCAGCTAGCAAAAAGCAGCTGTTTAGACCTAATCCATCAGTTTTCAATATGGCTGTCGTCGTTACTCGAGTCGCTGATGCTAGTAACGCGACGTCGTAGGCCTATATAGCCGGACTGATGACCCAACAATGCTGAACGAATCGTAGGGTGGGTTGCAGCCTCGTGGATTGGACCGTACGGACGGGGAAGAAAGGGTTCGCTGACACGAGTGGTCTTGTTACGTTAATCGCCTCAACTAGGCCTACTGTAGGCCTACACGTCATTAGTGATGCCGGATTGATCTCGGAGACCGACAAACAGAAACCGTCGCACTGATTGAGTCTCGTCGTCTGCTAGACGCAGTAACTGTGTGGCGCATTGTCCAGTTGTGGCGGGGGGAGGACGGAAGGTGCAATCGTCATTACCCTTAATTTCACTCTGCTGAGAAATTTTACACAAAACTATACAATTTGGTTCTATTATTTGGGGCTGGAAGTTTCGTAATAACGCACGTTAAAACACTCACGATGTGACTTGAAATATGCATGCATAAAATAGCGAATAAATTTCCACTTTCCGCTCAAAATATGGCGAATATTTTTGGTGGTATTCTAATTAATTCGACTATATTGACAGATTACGGCGTGAAAATGAATCGCCGCGGTTGCAAATGTCGTTTCTGCGTGCATTTGCAACTTGCAAGTCGTGGGCGCATCTTCATCTGATGTTGCCCCGTGGCGTCAATTGTCGATATTGCTATTATCTGATCGCTGCAACCGGCATGTCACAAATCACTGGAACTAGGCTAGCCGAGCTGCCACAATGCGCGATAAAATCGACAGCATGTAGTTGCGCGTATACAACAAGAACGACATTATATGAAGTTGTGCATGCTTGGTAAATAAGCTTACTTCTTATCCAATACTTATCCAGGGGCGACTGAAAACGCAAGATCTGGCATCCTGCCATCAGATAGCAGGGGTGGACATTGCGAGACCTGTCTTAATGTTCGAGTAAGGCCTATCTGCTCATTAGAAAATGCAAGTTTTTTTGCTGCAAGCGATATTACATATAGGCTAAGCTGTAGACTGTCAGCCTGCTTTTCGTCATCTGCATTCTGTGCGTAATTATTGTACCGCACTACCGCTAGAGAGTTTTACGATCATCTGTTATACTTTCATGATAAAGCCAAGTAAGTAACACATTGAAATAACTTTAATGTCATGACGTTCATGTGTGCACGGCACCAGTGCAAAGCCAGCACGTGGCGACACGGAACTCAGCACAATCGCAGCAGTCGTCAACAGCTACTGCTGTTGCTGATTCCGACACCGCTGACGTGGTCGCTGCATGGCACGGGCGCCTGAGCGGCCTATAGCTCGCTATCGTTTTTACGTGCGAAAGCAGCTACTGCTTTCAGCGCGTCTTAGCCATCGCAATTCTGTCTGTCCGTCCGTCCGTCTGTCACACGGGTGGATCAGTCAAAACGGTGCAAGCTAGAATTACCAAATCTTCACCGTCGGCTGTCCGGAAGACTCTAGTTTTAGGAACCGTAAAGCTTTTCTATAAATTCGAAGGGGGTCACCCCGAACGAAAGCGCTAAATGAGAGGGGTGGGCAAAATTTACGATTTTTGGCTAACAAGTCGCTGTATCTCAGCAAAGGTGCCAGATAGCGCCTAGCTTACTATTAATCACTAATAGCAAGTCGTACACTGGCTCTCGATTGCCATCGATTTCAATGACCTTGGATGACCTTGAACGCTTAAATAGGGGTTTTATGGTTTTTTGGCGATTTTGGGCTGCGAGACACTTTTCAAGAGCCAATTGCGCTGAAACCAATTGAGATAGACATAGACAAGCTGCATATGAAATTTTTAGCATTGAACGTAGATTTCGACTGTCTAAGTCTCGATTTTCTAGGTTCAAGGAAATCTGCGCACGAGAACATCAAAGAGCGGTACCCCGTAAAAGTCTTGGAGATAGACTGACAGTTTGCGAACAGGAACTGCTATAGGCTTTCGCGCGTCTCGTGAGCCTTAGCTCAAATTTCTTGTCGTTTCTGTCGACATCGGCTCTGTGAGCGACAATGAACAGAATAGCTAATCGCACGCAGAAGCATGTTTCCATTTCTTTTTCTGCCGAGGAATGTTATGTTGAGCCCTAGGATTATTCTGCATAAACGTTCTAAGAGTTCAAACACCTCCATTTGATCTGATGCCGCGTTGCCATGTCTCGCGATTTCAGCGCCCCTTTACCTATCCGAGAACGATTTTCGATCATCGTTCTTGCGATTTTGATGTTGCGTCCCTTGCATTTGTCGCATATTTTCTTGAGTTCGTTGAGTCACTTGCGATTAGTGCTGGGAACGGGTACCCGGGTACCTAGTACCGAGTCATTACCCGTTACCTGGGTAGCCTCTACCCGATGAAAACGCGGGTACCCGAATGCCGAACGGGTCTTTCTATTACCCGTTTGCTGTCCACTCAACAGTGCCTTTATGGCTGCAAATTTGGTGCAGCATACCACTGAGTCTTCACCAAGGCATGATCAGTTTGAATTTTAATGATTAGCAGTTACTGTAGTCTTATAGGCGGCCCACTGACATTTGTTAGTCGCAATTAAAGGTGGTAGGCCAACGATAACAAACAAGTAGAACTATAGATCTATTATCCGCCTATATGCACGCATATAGGCAGTCTCGAGACGGTCTCGAGACGTACTAACGTCTCGTCTCGGGTCTCGGGCCATTGCGTCTCGTCGAGACGTTTTGTCCAAACGCGTGCCATGCTGCCATGCATACTGTAGCTGCAGTTAGAGCGATACAAACTATATTGTGGCTTAGACATAGGTCTATTCGTTTACAGTGTTTTTACTCTTTCATTTACTTATTTATCATAAAGCAGAATTATGTCATGTCAGTCTTTTTTCATTATAAAATGACCTAGTCGCAATGCAGATAAAGTGTATGATGTCAGAATGAATACCATCAGCCAAATGTAGACGACGTATAAAGCTATAATTAGCTCTAATTTACTAGTTTCATTTGCTTGCAAATTGCGATAAACATCATGGCTTATGTCTACAGCACTGGAGTTGCAATTATGGTGCAAGCCGTTAATTATTCAGTGATAATTGTCAAAATAAAGTGCAAAAACCCACAATATCACAAATAAAAAGCGCTTACCATGGTGCGAGTTAATTAATCCATATAACTTTTTTCATTGTCAGTGTGTTTCACCATACGTCACCAAAAACGTCTCGGGGAGACGTTAAAGCTCCCGAGACTGTCGAAAGTCTCGGGCGTTTCAAGACCTCGGCCAGCGTCTCGGAAGCTGTAACGTCTCGTCTCGGTCTCGTCTCGGATTTTAAACGTCTCATCTCGGTCTGGTCTCGGACAAAATTTTGAACGTCTCGGTCTCGTTTCGGTCTCGGCTCAGAAGGTCTCGTGCACATCCCTGGGGTACGGACAGTACGTGTAACGTCATTAATACCAGCACCATTCAATTACACAAATAGGCTACGTTATTTTAATGTCGTGTGGCTAGTGGCTACGCTGTTGGCCTAAGCTATTCGATCAATATAAAAATAGTTTGTAAGTGGTGTTTAAGGTGGGCGGGGGGTAGGAGAATTCGTGGTCTCGTGTAAAGGTAAGCGTATGTTGCAATCATAATACCCGAAAACCGGGTACCCGGGTACTCGTTTTAATACCCGACGGGTACCCGGGTACAAAAATACCCGAAAGTCTGAGCACTACTTGCGATTGCGTTCCGTGCGCGTTGTGATTTATATATTCTATGCTTGTTTACATTGGATTGTCATTTTTTCAAAAAGTTGTTTTATTGGAGAAAGAACTATAGTCGTCACACCTGTATGCCTCCAAAGGGGAAAACAAGTAGCAAAGGTGCGGGTGGTAAAGGAAAAGGTGCTGATGGAGATGCCGAGTCCTCAGCTGGTGGCAAACAAGCTAAAGGAGGCGCAGCCTTAAAGGCATTGTCGTGCATGCATTGTTTTTTAATTTACCGTACTATATAATGATATTTGTTATTTATTCTGCTGTGTTGTAGGCTAATGTTGACAGTTATATTACGCTGCATGGACATATAAAAATTGTGGATTATGCTAAGTGTCACATGACGTTATATGCGTCATTTAATAACCCTTATTCTGTGTTATTGTGTATCGCAAAATGCCAAATTCGGCGCCGGTCTAAAGTAGGATACCTCGATTTCAGCAAGTTAACCTAACTCAGTAGACTTGTGAAGGTGGGTTTTCGTATTTTATGATGTTTTTTTGCAAGAATGATTCTGTATTTACAAAAAATTAACGATTTTTGCTATATATAATCGTAAAAAATGTACGTATATGAGCGATCGAATGAACGAAAATAATCGTTGTAAACTTACTTTGTTAATCTTCTGATAACTATTTTATGCACGTTTTAGTCGTTAAATCACTAATTAATCAACAACAACACACATTTTAACGTCAATTCCCGTAATTTTCCAATTTTATAAACACGTCACTCAACATATGTAAACAAACACAAGCAGTCACGTGCGCTGAACGTAGCGTAGGGTCAGTCAGTTGTTAATGTCAATGCTAACATTAGGGATAGGGTTGGGGTTAGGGTCAGGCTTGGGGTTAGGGCTTAGTATTCGGGTAAGGGAAAAAAACTAGCAATCAGTCCTTCTCTAGGAATCATTTATATATTCTGTGTAGAGTGTAAACAAAAATGTCCATTGCCTAGCAGATTAAATTATTTCAACGAAGTTTTTTTAAGTTAATGAAAGTGAATAACTTAAAACTAAACGAGCGGTTCTTACTTTAAAGATTAAATTTGATCGTTGTTATCCATTCTGAGTCTGCTGAGGTACGTTAACTTGCTTAAATCGGGGTATCCAACTTTAGTTCGGTGCCCCAAATTCTGTGCATAAATAGATTTTTTATTAGTTGACCATTCTAAATAGACTCTTTAGACAGCTTTATATATAAAAGTATTTATGACTGATGCCAAAATTATTCCACAGACGCATCGATGCATTTCATTTTTACGCGCGAAAGCAGCTACTGCTTTCAGCGCGTCTTAGCCATTGCAATTCTGTCGTCCGTCCATCCGTCTGTCACATGGGTGGATCAGTCAAAAGCGGTGCAAGCTAGGATCACCACATCTTTACTGTCAGCTGTTTGGAAGACTCTAGTTTCAGGAACCGTAAAGATTTTCGATAAATTCGAAGGGGGTCACCCCAAACGAGGGTGCTAAATGAGAGGGGGGTGGGCAAAATTTGGGATTTTTGGCCAATAAGGCGCTGTATCTCAGCAGCAGTGCGAGTTAGGGCCTAGGTTACTATTAATCACTAATAGGAAGTCGTACACTGGCTCTAGATTGGCGCTGAATTCAATGACCTTGAACGCCAAAACGGGGTTTTATGGATTTTTTGGCGATTTCGGGCTGCGACACAAGTCTGTATCATTCACAAGGTAGGGTAAGGTAAAGGGAGCCATGCCCCAGCTGGAGCGTAGGTGGGGTGCTCATCTCGCACTCGCGGCTGTTGAGCTGGTAGGTGGATAAACCACTTGAGTCCACGATGCATGGCCAGTGTGACGCCAGATCTACGGTTACCTTCCCAGTGACCTCAGGATTACAAGTTCGGCACGTTACCGTTAGACTACCGAGCCACACAAGGTGGGGCCACGTAACAATCGTTATGCGATCCAGATAGAGAATTTGGTATTAGTATATTAACTTAGCGTAAACACCTCAATTTTCAGCTAAACTACTGAATTGGAACTGCTATAGGCTTTTGCACATCTTGTGAGCTTTAGCTCAAATTTCTTGTTTTCCAGTGGCAGCGGTGCAGCAGATTTTTGACACTGATTTCAACATGAGTGATTCTGGAAATTTTTGGGGTGATACTCTTGGACCTCCATTCCTCCAACTTTGTGGGCTTCTCAGAAATTGTAGTGAAGCCTCCCCTATTGACAAATCCTGCATATGCTACTGAATAGTATTTGCAATCCTGAATCCTGGGATCCCGGCCGTTTTCGCAGATCCCGAATCCCGGGATTGGCAGCGTCCCAATCCCAGGATTTTGGGATTACAAAAATTTGTAAAAAATTGTACTAGTTTTTGAATGTTAAATGACACAAATAACAATTCTAGCCCTCTAATGAATAAAATATTTCATGCGCATTAGAGTTTTACTCTTTCTGTGCACTGTAATTTGTGTTCTTACAGTCACAGTCACTCCCAAAACTCGCAATATTTTCCATACGGTCGGCCTACTATATTTTCGTGCATGATATGTATACCAAAACAGCGACTATTCTGTAAGCCTAATCCCAAAACGAGATCCTGGGATTACAAATTTCTCAATCCCGGATCCCGGGATTGAGAATTCAATCCCGGGATTGCAATCACTGTGACTACAGAATGTTTCTTCTCATTGGCCTTGGAGTAATTTGGTCACATCATCAAGTTGATCTATATATCTTGCCTTCATCACCTTTCTTTACCAAGAAACCAATCATTCATTTTCAGATTTACTTTTGAAAAATGTCTTAATAAGTAAACATTAAAAAATCATGATTGCATTGAAAAACTGGACATTAAATGTGACTGTGGTGTTACAGAAAAAATTTGATAGTGGTGTGACTGGTCTGTTGACTTGACTTTGACGCCATGCAAATTTGCATTTGGCATAGAATATTAAATATTTTGCAGTATCATTCAGAAGTTGCAGTACAGAGAGTACTGAAAAATTCGGAGTTTTTTTCAGAGGATATTTATCTCATCACAATAGATGTCATGTATTTATCCTCATAGCGTTTGGGGTGCCAATTTCAGTTTTGTTGATCATAATTTCATACACCTGGTGCAAAATACAGTCATAAATTACAATGACGTCATATCCGCAAGCAACTCATTAGAGTTCGTAAGAGGGATCTTACCATGTCAAATATGCATGGTGCAGGGGTCAAATTTCTAATTCAGTTGGTTGTAGTGGTTTGCCAGCCTCCTTCATTATAAGGGAGCAGTAGCCTTCATGTGTTGGACTTTCTAGTCTTTGGGCATATTTTGTTGTGACCTCACAATTGTCGATCACTTTTCTAGATGATCCCCAGTTTATATGCAACTGTTCGGCTATGTGTGATGTCTTAGTTACACGGCTCTGTGTCAACAACTATGACTGGCTGTTGAACAGGTGAGGCACATTTTGTGTGAGAAACAGTCAAAATGCTTAGAAGCACTTGAACGACTGAAAGCTGGTGAGAAGTTCAGTGAAGTGGCAGCAAAGTACAGTGAAGATAAAGCTAGACAAGGAGTATGTGTATTTCTATGTAGCCGAGCTTGGAAGTTTAGCCTAGGTGCTTCAACAGTGAACTCATGCACATCGTTGGATTGTTGGAGCAGGTCTATTTTTACCTTTACCCCAGATTTCATTCTTGTTATCCATCTAACACCTTCAGAGTACTGGGTAGTAATGGCTTGAAATGAAATGAAATGGTTTTATGGAAAAGTTCCACCAAATTAACTAAGTATGCCTGCATTTTGTTTACAGGGATGGCTAAAGACAGGAATGAGTACAGTATCTACATTCTACATTCTTTTGTAAATATATAAAATTAATTTTTTTTGTTTCAAACAACTTACTCTACAATTCTTGCTACTAAAAGGTAAAGGTAAAATCCACGTACTTGCTATAGCACTTCTTACATGCTTCTTCAAGACCAGAAGCGCTTTACAATCTTGGAAGTGGCAGCTGATTGGCATGAGCTAATGATACCGCAGCGCACTATGCGGCCATCCAT
>Ga0209367_1006179_pt1 | contig 16603 bp, 6 predicted proteins | sample WorMetLIZISLAND2_FD_187412 | JGI IMG/M metagenome (GOLD analysis project Ga0209367, IMG submission 187412) | Marine gutless worms symbiont microbial communities from Max Planck institute for Marine Microbiology, Germany - Olavius geniculatus... ... | reverse complement strand
GTGGTGTGGGGCAACCCTGCAGGAGTTAAGCCACGCTGCCCTAGATAGGCAGCGGTGGGCAGCGATAGTAAGAATGGCGTCAGACACCAACGGGCATTGAGCCCACGGTTGTCGATGATGATGATGATGACCTTTATGTTACTGACCTAAGCCAGGGCGGAGAATCTCTAACCACCGGGCTAGTAAACTAAGTGTACGTGCTGGTCTGCAGGTACAGTACACTGAAGGCGCTGTTTATCGGCATGCTGTGTACGCTGTTTGATTTCTTCAACATCCCCGTATTCTGGCCGATCCTTGTTCTGTACTTTATAATTTTGTTCACCATCACCATGAAGAAACAGATTCGTGTACGTATTCATGTATACTGATGTTCAGCACTGATGATTGTGGTATGATAACGGAGATCATATGACTTAATGTCATTGTAGAAACTGCAGTGCATAGACTCCAGATGTTTTTATGCCTCTGCCGACGTATTGGCTGGAGGCATTATGTTTCCAGAGTGTTCGTGCATGTGTGAGTCCCATGTGCACATGCGTTAAACATTGTTACTGTGATATCTTGGGTATTAGTTGACAGAATTTGACCAAACTTTCACCACTAACGGACTTCGGGGCAAAGATGAATGCTTCAAATTCTGGGATCAAAAGGTCAAGGGTCAAGGTCACGATGGGGTCAAATATGCCTCAAATTGCACTTTTTGGCTTTGTACTTGTCACGTGTTGGCGAAGGCATAATAGTCGACTGAGTCATAACCACTATCTAGTGTGTCATAATGTCATTGTGAAAATTGCATAGATTTTTTCAACGCTGCGTTCGAAGAATATGTCGGCCCTTGTTAAGCCAGTGCTGGTATGCTGTGTGGTAATCTGCCTATCTATTATGCTGCATCGTGTAAGCTCTGTCCCTAACCCTGGCTCTTTTAGCTGAAAGTTGATGCACCATTCATGCTCTGGGGAGCTTTTGCACCAATTTTTCTCCACCTTTTGTTTTTGAGCATATGGGACGGACAGATGGGCCAGAGCTGTAGTGCAGCCTATTAGGATGAATTGGATGCCATGGTTCCTACGGTCAGGGGAAGTCTCGGGGAAAAATCAGAAAAAGTCGGGGAATTTTACATTTCGAAGTCAGGGGAAAATGAGGGTCAGGGAAAGTCGGGGAAAATCAAAGTACCAGGGTGCAAAAGTTAACAAAGATGCAGAAGAAATTTCAAACTGTTTTACGCAGACTGCATACAACAGTTCACAAATTTTTTTCCGCTCGCTTTGCTTGCAGATTATTTGCATCTTCACTTTTAAATCTGTTCCGCCGCCTTTGTTTCCAGTGCGATTGCAAGCGATTGAAAGCCAACGTTGGTATTTCCCATGAACAAATTAGTCAGGGAGAACGATTCATTTCGTCCCGGAAAGTCAGGGAAAATGAATTCTGCAGAGTAGTAGGAATCATAGGATGCCCATTGATAATGCTAAATGCACGTACAGAGCGACACTGAACTGAACTGATACGGTATAGTTTTGACGAACATACCAGTCACTAATGCATTACAGTAGGCACCGTCTAACCCATAGATGTGAAAAAACGTTTTTTATTCTTGCCACGTTTTTTAACGTTTTTTATTTTCTCAAAGTTTTTTGTTTTTCTTAAAAACGTTGATCAAAATTTGAAAATTCTACCGAGAACGTCGAGAAGGGCTTTTAATGGAACATAAACGAATTAATATGCTATAGTGGTGGTAGTTTACTTACTTAGTTTAGTGATACGTCGTCTTATGACTACACGGTTGAATTGAAATTGAATAAAATTTTATCTCTTTCTTTAGTTCTAGCTGTACTGCAATTACAGCATTAGGTTTTAGGCAAGAAGTCAAACAAATTAAGGCTAACGTTTGTTATCAACGTTTTTAAACGTTTTTTTTATTTTTGCCACGTTTTTTTACGTTTTTTAACGTTTTTTATTTTTTCTGGAACGTTTTTTACATCTATGGTCTAACGTCGTCATTGACTACATGACTGCAGGCACATTCATGTCATTGTCAACTAATGGCCACTGGACTTGTGCTGCTTGCCCATTGGTCAGTTCGTCAAAATCCAAACAGCATCAGTTCAGTTCAGTTAGATTGCTCCGTACGCGCATTTATGGTCTCGTTCACCTAGCAGTTTGGTTTGTCGTCAGAGGGCTGTGATGCTCTGCAGCTGGGAATTAACCACGAGTACTGAAGCCAGTAAAGAGTAAAAACGATTTCCCACTAGCAGCAGCATTAAGTACAAACACTGTAAGTAGTGTTGTGGAGGCGGTGGTATACATCATTGTTGCCGTAGTAGTAGTTCTACTAGTAAATGGTTAGAAACGGTTAAATGCTATAGCTCTTTGTAGGAAACAGGAAACCAATCTCAGAGCTATGGAGCGTCACCTGTCGCATAGGATCACAAAGTATTGCCTGCCACTCGATACAGGTGAACTTGCCCCGGCTTAACCCCAGCTAGATAGGCCAGTACTTGATTTACCTACCCCAGATGGATGGAAGGCTGAGTCAACTTAGGTGGCTGGTTACCTGCCACTCGACACAGGTGATAGCACCCACCATAACTTTGCCAAACAGGCCAGTGCTCGTTCTACCTTCCCCGGAGGGATGGAAGGCTGAGTTGACCTTGGTGTTGATTATACATCAATTTTGTTTACCCGTCCAAGTAAAATTTAACCACTTGACAGTGGCACATCTCGGAATTGAACCGGTGACTTTGCGATCACAAGTCCAACATCTTAACTTATTGGTGGTATTATTCGTAATAGCACACATTGTCCCAAAAAAGTAGTACAGCAAGCTCCATCAATAACTTTGTCAGTTTTCATCGAATTTTCAAAATTCTTTCACTGGCGGACTCTCTGGAAAGTTCGCAACAAAACTATCTTTTACAGTCCCACCACACTCGAAACATGTCGATACACTACAGCAGTTATATTTCACAAGGTAGTGTAGCTACACGTTTTTGGTGTGGTGGGAACTTAAATGATAGTTTTATTGCAGATTTCTTAGGGACACTACTAGTGAAAGTATTTTGAATATCTGCTGAGGATTGACAAAGTTATCGATATTAAGTTTGGTGTACCATGTTTTGGGACACCGTAGTAGTAGTTGTTTTTTTGCTGCTGTTGCTACTACTGTTATTACGAGCAACAGCAGCTGTAGTGCTGTAGTGCATCTTAGCCATCGCAATTCTGTCCGTCTATTCATCCGTCCGTCCGTCACATGGGTGGATCAGTTGAAAACCGTGCAAGCTAGGATCACCAAATCTTCACCGTCAGCTGCCTGGAAGACGCTAATTTGAGGATCCGTAAAGCTTTTTCATAAATTTGAAAGGCGTCACTCCGAGCGAGAGAGCGAGGGCGCTAAATGAGAGGTTGGTGGGCGAAATTTGCAATTTTAGGCCAGTACGGCTGAGCAAGACTGGTCGTGCCATCTGGCGCCCTCTGGCGAGTGTAATTTAAAGAAACGTCATTGCTAGGATGGGTGAACGTAGATTCTGTTCGCACCCGGCTTTCAAACATGCAGCACTTTTGTGCATTAGCTGGCCTGTTGCTGTTATTACTGCTGTTGTTAGTTATGATAGTTGAAGCAGTAAAATTGAATTAAATACCATATAGTTTTGTGTTGTGTCTTGCAGCATATGATCAAATACAAGTATATCCCGTTCACGTACGGCAAGGCGCAATACCGAGGGAAGGCGGACACTGGGAAAATAGTAGGCTCGTGAATCATACCTCTGTTGTGTGTGTAGTCTCTCTACATTTGTGCATTATATTCTATCATTTGTAATGAATGATTTTTGTCATTTATCGGATCCTATATATTGAATTCAGGTTATTTATTGATCTTACAGTGCCAGTTGGTGAATTCTTTTGGTGACGTCTGAGCTATAAAACTTAAGTGAAGCATGTAATAGGTTAAGAGCATTATTTTGTTGTTATAGTTGCCTTCCGGGCAGCCACGTATTTGCTGGGATGCCATAGCGGCTCATACTGTTCCAGCCCTGCTTGAAATTAGAAATAGCATTGGAGGTTAATTTAACAATCCGAGCTATATAAATTCACATTTTACTTACTTACTTTCTTTACTGGGGGAAGTCTGCACTGAAACGATTAAGCTTTTGTTTATGCATAGATATTGGTTTTTGAATGGATAACGTTATCGGTGTCCTCCTTTTACGTTTGTGATTTAAAAGTTTAGTGTTATTTCTGTTATGTATTTTGAAGCTGAGTAACAAAGATTTAAAGGAAAAACTAGAATTGTACAACTGCATTGTAGCTAGTTGTCTATAACAAATGTTATTAAGTTATTATTTCTAAAAGTTGCGGCAAAAATTTGTATTAAATTAACTTGAGTAAGTTAACGCCATAGACTTCTTTCAGTGTTTTGTTGTGCAGCTCTATGGTGGCAAATTAATCTTGTTATCTATGTTGCAGGAAATGTGAACTAGTTTTTAATGCGGCAGTATCGGCAGCGTCATCTCGCAAATTATTTATGTCAGACTTCGTATTTTGATGACCGTTTGTTTGTAAAAACAGTGCATGAAAATTGGCAGTTTGCACAAAACATGGTTGAATACATTACTTTTATATCAGTCCAAGTGTTTTGACTGCATGTTATTTGTTTGTATTTCCTTAGTATAGTCTGCAACTTACGCGATTGTAAATTTGTAAATTTCAGTGTACTGACTGCACTGGTGAAATGTGCTTGTGGAAATAAATTATTCTGCGTTCTCCGTGTGTGCGTGTGGGTGCACACTCGCACATACATGTACTTGGTTTATGTTTGCACAGACTGTTTTTCTGCAGTCGCTCTATTTTCGGATGACCCCGTGACTGTGAAAGGTGGGAATTTGACGATGGTCATGTTATCGGCCAGAGGCAGGGGAGCAGTGATAAGTGATAAGCAGCACGGCTCAGAATGAGGTGTCAAGAATGAGAAAATGGAGATACGGATGGGATATCCCCCTTCCCATCTAACTGGGGATCTTGGGGGCTCGCCCCATTCGAAGCTCCAGTTGAAAACGAATTTGGCACATTTTATTTGTCATTGAACCCATCTGTAAAGCGACTGCTGTGCTATAGCCATTTTTCCACTCTAAATTGTATATAGGTGGAAGAAAAATTCTATCTGCTTGTTGCTGACTATTCTGCTTTGAACGAAACGTATTTTTAAACTCGTCGTCGACGAAGATTTTAAGCTAAAAAAATGTTGACAAGATAGTAAGCAGTACAGCTGAACCGAGTCCAAAAAGTGGCAATCAGCAGACCCACGGGGAAGTTGGCAGAGAAAGAAAAGCTCTTGTCGTGAAGAACTAGTTAATGTCATGTTTGAGGCAACACTGGTGCTTAGCGGCTTGGTAGTAGTACACTGTTTGCGGTATTTCATTTTAGCGGCACATTGCATTACGTTATTGCCCTGTTATTACTGGCACGCATCATTATTGTGCTGTTACCATGGATGCTGTGGATTAGTGAACGTTGATACAGCAGAGAGTCAGGGGAATGTTTCAGTGTTACCTGCCACCCAACACAGGTGAACGTGCCCCCGGCTTAACCCTGGCTAGATAGGCCGGTACTCGATTTACCTACCCCGGAGGGATGGAAGGCTGAGTCAACTTAGGTGGCTGGTTACATACCAAGATGGTTCATCTGCTTGCCAGTCTGTTCTTGAGTAGCTTTAGCTGATATCCAGCTAATGTCATCATTGTTTCTGACACTACGCGAGTTCATGTTTCATCGAGAAGTAGGATTATCACTTCGGTCGACACTTTCTCTTAGAATAAATACCAAGATAATCGGAAACAAGAACTGAAGTTACAATTCGGTGTTATCTTTCTTCTAAGAACCAACATTTCTGATTAACTACCAGATAAGAAGAAAGATAATCGGAAACGGCAGCTAACACCAAAGTTAATCCGAGCATTACTGATTAACACCAGACAGCTCCAATGCAAAAGAATAGGCTATTTTCTTAATCCCTAGCGATTAGAAACTTTCTCATCAGTTTTCAGTTCACTTTTTAATCTATAGATAAGAAGTAGGTTAATTGGATTCGGTTCTTAGCGGATGTCAGATTAAGCAGATGTCGATTAGAAAAAAGATAATCCTACTTCTCGACGAAACATGAACTCACGTACTGTTATGTGCTAGTCGTGTTTCATCAGCTCTACATTAATACGGAGAATTATCACATGGTTAGGTTGTAACTATCCTATAATCACACATGTGCACACACAGTTCTTGCATGCATTTCCAGGTACACCTTGGGTAGCAATTTGCCCCATCTTTGTTAATCTTAACCATCATCATAGTGGCAAGGGGAAAACTGCTTCCCCCCTAACCTTTGAACTGTCAGGAAATCTTCTTGTCAAAAAAATGTTTGTCCATTTGGGGCTGGGATATTCTGTTGGCAAAAATTTGGGGACAGCGTTGGAAATTTGCAGTGTGCCGTGTGTCGGACAATTGCAACTTTTTGCCCCGTTTACTTTTTTAACCAACGATGCCACTGATGCCCTTCAACTTATTGTACTTTTCCTGACCTACTCTTTGTCATTCGACATGTATAAAACACCGTAATATTTCCGCTTTTAATTGACAGCCTAACTGGTTCCGGACTTCCAGCTTTTGTAATTCTCCAAGCTGTGTATTTTTCTCTTTTTGTTTAACGTACACCCGGACCCATTCATCCGTCTATCATACTCATTTCTCTCTTAAGTTGTTTTCGTTTTCAGCGTCATTTGAATTCTTAGCATGCTACTTAATATATACAGGCATTGTCTGATATGATTGTAGCCATTAATCTGCTAAGCTTATAGTCGGTGATCGCATGTTGCTGCGTGTGTCCTAGTGTCTTGTCCGATGTGTCAGTGTTTTGATTATGTTAGGAATCATTATTGATAATTATTAAATGGAGCATTATTTGGCCAGTGTTTGATGCAGCAAGCTTTCTGCTATGCATTACAGGTTTCTTTCGTTCAGTCTACGGTCTATTTATTTTACTCTTGGGAATTAAAGAACGTTACTGCTTTCATTTGTCCAGTTTTTGTTCTAGGCGGGTAGAATTGTCACTAATCAGTACTGTCAGTACTTCGTGCTTTGCACTTAGAGGTAGCCAGTTAAACTAAATCAGTCACCGCATTTCGCATTATTGTTAACGTTAACGTCCCCGTTGTTCCCTACCTACCTACCTGTTCTCGCATGCTTTATGCTTCTTGCCGGCGTCGTGGGTCGAAACGTTTGGGGGCAAGAGGTTGCAATTTTCTCATAGACACCTGCTAATTTCCGACAGATGAGCAGCTGTCAGTGTTGGTTTAGCATTTCTATTTTGCCACCTAAATTTCTTCCAAATGGAAGGGGGAATTTCTTCCCCCAAAAGGCTAAAGTTTACGGCAATGGATTAGGCGCAATTGTTCTGCTTCCTGCTACAACGCCATTGATGCGCCTCTTAGGCTGCATGCTGAATTTGAGGTAGTGACACAGAACAGGTCGCGGAAGACCACGGAGACGTTGGACTGGTGATATCAAACAGTGGACAGGAAGATCCGTTGCAGAATGTGTTCAGTGTGCAGCAGACAGAAGCAACTGGAGATCCGTGGTGTCCGTGTCGGCGACCTCCTATCCTCAGAAATGAGGAAGGACGAAGGCAAGGCAAGACACAGCGGGGAAGTTCCGATTCCACAGGTTGTGTGGAAAAATCAGTAACATGGGTGGCGCAGTCTGAGCCAGTCTTGATCAGTCAATTATGGATGCGTGACGGCAGACGTGGAAAAAGTACGGCATGAATGTTGAATGGACACCAAGGTATAGAAAGTCCGCAGTGCCTTAGCTTCTAGACCTACTACGAACTAGAAGCCCAGCTGTTGCTAGGATAGCCGACCGTACTGGTTGTCAGTGACCTTCAAGGTCATCCAAGGTCGATGATTTTCATGTCATTTGAAAGCCAATATGTCATTTCCTGTTACTGATTACTAATAACTTTGGCTCTATCTCACCATTTCCGATACGGCTACTTGTAGCTTGAAACTTTCCATTAAAAATTGCGGCCAAACCGCTGCAGATGGAGAAATGGTTACATATTGACAGTCTATAAGAAATCGCCAGCGCCCTATCTGATGATACCATCGCCTACTCCCTACGACTTACCGTTTAGTCTCAGTATCGCACGATTGACATACCATAGTGCATTATGACCCTTCAAAGTCATGTAATAATCAATGATTTTCAAGTCATTTGAAAGCCAATAGGTCTATACGACTTCCTACTGATCAGTAGCAATCTAGACCCTAGTTTGAACCACCGTTTAGCCACAATGCATCCGTAACAGACGTGAGGACAGACGATAGCCGTATCATAAGCTCGACCGTGGTCGTCTAAAAACGAATACAAACTAGATGGACAGTCGGAGAGCGCAAACCTCGATTCGCCAACGCTGTCATTTTAAGTTGTATTCGCCAGGTGCAGGACGAAGTCTTTGTCAGCATCTGATAGGCCTAAGGTCAGACAACGTAATTTTTGGCTATACACAATGTAGGAACACAATCTGCAACTTTTGATGTTAGACGTAGACGGTTAGAAACGGCTTCGACGTTCGAGCTCGGTACGTACGCCTCCCATTTTCCAGTTCAGTTTTGGCCGACCGTTAGGTCAAGCCTGAGTACGATTGGTTGTATTCTCTATAACGTATGTATTGTGGCTACACCGTACGTTTTAGGGGTCGGCGATGATACTGTTGAATAAAACGATGAGTTTCTATAGGCTGTCAATAAGTCGGCCCATCCTAGCGACAGCTGGGCTTCTTGTTTGTAATTCGTACTCCAAACACATCAGCGGCAAGTTTCGTGAAAATCGCGGGAAAAAAACAGGAAGGCATGTACTCATGCACGATGGAGACACGAATTTGACAATAAAAACAGCGACTGAAAGGCAGCTGGTCGGTATAACGGCTTGGGTCGGGCAGGTCTACAATTCAAGTCCATGCTAAGAATGACCTCTCATATCTTCATTGTTATAACTGCAGGAAGGATAAGGCACCAATCGGTGCTGATGGTTTCCCCACCTCGACTTAGCCTACTGTTGTACAAATCAACGTTTCGTTATGGAGCTTTTCATTTGCCGCACACAAATTACCCCCAACCTAATTTGCCGTAGTTTCCTAGCTACGCCATTGCTAACCAGGCCCGTCGAGAACCACAGCGGGGCCCGGTGAAACACTCGCCCCATCCTCCCCCCAAACATTTTTGCAAGGCCCATCTGAGGAGAAAATTTCTGAATTTTTATTTTTAAACTGGTCCATTCTAGTGTAGTTTTTATTTTTGAGCGACGGCGGAGCCCCGGAACGTCGCGGGGCCCGGGGTAACTTATTCCCTCTACCCCCTCTCGACAGGCCTGTTGCCGACGTAGCGTGCAAGGTCAGCAGACGTCAAAAACTCCAGTTGGTCGTCAACTTCCGGTTCTTGCGCGACGAGTGACGCCTTGCGTTAGCGGCCGCTATTTTTGGTCGACGATGTGGTGGGTCGGTTGTTGGGTTGATTTCTCACTCCGTGTTGTCGACGTGGCAGTGCGAGGGCGAGTACACATACAGGTAGGGCGCGGACAAGTCGCCCGTCTATCAGACCTGCAGCTGGCATCTGTTGCGTGCGCGTTCTCCGACCACTCGTTAAGCTGCAACTACCATACAGCTGACACTTAGTACATGCGCAAAGCAGCAGCGGCCCAGCTACCTATCATTACCTGCCGTCGAGTCGACCACTGCCCGTCTATTTTCGTTGCCGTATGCCTACCGAGCAGCAGCGCCAGGGCCTATCGGCGCCGCCTTGCACCAGCCGTCCGTATATGTCGACTGCGCTGATTGTCGGCTGCTCCCGACCGCATCGGCTGCAGCGGCAGGCAGCAACCGAGAGATGCTCTACCGGCCTATATGTATACGACGTATGGTTTATTGTACTGCTGAGATGCATGCGTGAACGCTGCTGCGATCAGTGAGTGGTGACAATAATTAAAAGATGAGAGAGAGGTGGGACGTTCAAGTCGGTCTTCTTAGTGAGATGTATGCTCAAATTCTTGGACGCCGTTCAATCGCCGTTGATTTGTACAGCAGAGTAATCCCTCCCCATAAACCACTCTGAGGCAGTGTTCGAATTGCCGTGGGGTTGGGAGATTGAACCCTTCCCCAACTATTTTCCCAACCCCCTAACATCACACTGTCAAATTATGTACTGGGCGGTCAGCTATGTACTATAATATACATATGATTTACATCACAATTTTGGTGGGGCTCCGACCGTCGAAAAGTTCAACCCCTCAGCCCATTTTTCACAATTCAAACACTGCTTTAAGGATCGACTCCCCAATGACAGGAGGCGCCGCCCCAGTCACCCGCGTCACACCTGGCTGGCTCCGGACCATAGAAGCTGACCTCCAGCCGCTCAGCCATGGATTGAATTCAGCATGACATTGTATTCTTGCAGAAGACCGAGGATGGTGGAGGCAGCTCGTAGGTACAGCAGCTGCGCTCCAGTCGGGGGCATGCCCGCGATGATGATGGAACTAGGCTACTGCGAACAGTATATTTAAAAAAAACATTTTTGATGTTTTTTTACAAAAGTATAAAAACATTTTTAATGTTTTTTTTTATTTTTCAAATGTCTTTTATGCTTTTTAATATCATGTTTTTTTTCTTGTTGAATTGTTAGAATAAATTGCTACTAGCTGTTTAAAAACTGTTAATATGACTAGTATACTTGGTATTTGTTCTGACATTTGATTGTTTAGTTCATAATTGAGTATGTACCATAATCACGGTTACATAAAATAAAAAAATGTCTAAAGTAAAAAGTAGCGATTGGAAACATTTGCAGTTTAATTTTTTATAATGTTTTTATAACGTTTTTTTATAAAAGTATAAAAACATGTTTTTTAATGTTTTTTTTTATTTGCAAATGAATGTTTTACGCACGAAAGCGGCTACTGCTTTCAGTGCGTCTTAGCCATCGCAATTCTGTCCGTCTGTCTGTCTGTCTGTCCGTCCGTCACACGGATGGATCAGTCAAAAACGGTGCAAGCTAGGATCACCAAATCTTCACCGCCGGCTGCCTGGAAGACTCTAGTTTCAGAAATCGTAAAGCTTTTCCATTAATTCGAAGGGGTCACCCCGAACGAGGGCGCTAAATGAGAGGGGTGGAAAAAATTTGCCATTTTTAGCCAATAAGTCGCTGTATCTCAATAACGGTGCGAGATAGGGCCTCGGTTACTATTAATCAATAATCACTAATAGGAAGTCGTACTCCGGCTCTCGATTGTCACCGAATTCAATGTTTTTGGATGATCTTAAACGTTAAAATAGGGGGTTTTATGGATTTTTTGGCAATTTCGGGGTGCGAGACACATTTTAAGAGCGAATTGCGCCGAAATCAATTGAAATAGACATAGAGAAGCGGCGCATGAAATTTTCAGCATTGAACGTAGATTTCGACTGTCCATGTCTCGATTTTCTAGGTTCAAGCAAACCTGCGCACGAGGGCATCAAAGAGCGGTACCCCCGTAAAAGTCGCTATTTTTCCGATGTTGGCCAGTCTTTCGTGAAAACGGTTGCAGATAAGCATGGGCATGGGGTAGGTCCCCAGCACACGTCGACAGATTCGCCCAATCGCCCGAAAAGTTTGCACAGAAGAAACTGATCTCGTAAACCATTGTCCTTTATTGCACAGCAAGTTTTGGCTAACTCATAAACTCGGCACAAATGCAGGTACGCCCATGCGGATAATTAATGATTCTTCCGGGCTTGGGTTGCAAAGACTGCAGCCGTATCACGGCAGTTCCGGCTGTGCATAGGCCTATGCACCAACGTGAGCACTGCGAGGCGCCTGCATAGCATTGCCTAGGCCTACATATACGTCTAGACTTCGTTGCCTATGAGCCCCTTCCATCATTTTCCTGGCGCTCTCTTTGTACATCTCTCCTTCTCCCATCTCAAGATACCGGCGGCGGCCGGCGATGCGGCAAAGGTAGGCACGTGCACAAGTTACACAGCGAGCTCATGGAAGTCAGTTCAGCCTACAGTTTTCATCTCACGGCCCAGCTAAGACACAGTGCTAGCTGTTGTTGATTCACGGAGTGAAACGCTTTGTTAGTTGACTAATTAAAGAGATGCTGTGAAACAAATAGAAAACGAGAACTTTAGCTGTCGCTAAGATAGCCGACCGTACTGGTTGTCAGTGACTTTCAAGGTCGTTCAAGGTCGATGATTTTCATGTCATTTGAAACGCAATATGCTACTTCCCATTAGTGATCAATAGCAAGACCTTAAGACATGGCTTCATAATAGTGCCTATACTTGTAACAGGCGACTATCTCTTACCGTTTAGGCACAATACATCCGCGACAGACGGACGACGGACGGACGACGGACAAACAGACGACAACCGTACCATAAGCTCGACCGTTACGTAAGTACGATCGGCTAAAAATGTTCTCCAGGCCTCCAGTTGACAAAATATTATAACTACAAATTTTGGGTGATAGACGTTTCAGTGAGCATTGCTGTCCGCTACTGTATGTTATCTGTGCTGACTTGGGGACCGGACGATTGCATGGCCGAGCACCTGCAGCTAACGGCAACATTTCACTAATAGCCCAGCACTCAATGTCCAAATCAGTTAAATCCGGTAGATAAAGGAAATGGTAAAGTCGATCACTCGGAGCGAACGGATCAAGACCTTAGCACGATTTCAGCATTATAACTTTATGCAACTTTGCTGCTATTACATGATTATTATACGGTTTTCGGAGAATGTCGTGCGTGTTGTTGCTCTGGCCTGTGGGCGGGGCCCCTGTTTGGCCGAACATGGCTGAACAATCATTACCCATCCATGCAAATCCGCCTACGTTTAGGTGTGATTTTGCACTTATGGACTGTCTCGCTGTTTGCACTGCACTGTTATTCAGCTGTTCGGCTATCTAGCCGCAAGTAGGCGAAATAAACTCATTGTCAGGTGTCGTATTTATCGGACCATTGAACAGGCTACCATAACGTCTCATCTGTAGTTGCATCAACAGCAGCAGCAGCAGCGTCGGCAACAGCGGCAGCGTTGGCATCTCTTAGGCCTACCAGCGTTCCGAGCAACTCGCCCGTCGTTCGACGCCCGTTGAAAACATCCGCCGCACTTCGCGACCAGCGCGATATTACGTAGGATATACTTAGGCCCATTTCGTTTTGTCGCGAACGTGAGCGAATAGAAAAAAAACGGTCAAGATGGCGACAAACACGATGGACGCGATCAAGAAGAAGATGCAGGCGATGAAGGGCGAGAAGGATAACGCTCTGGAGAAGGCCGATCAGCTTGAGCAGCGGGTCTCCGAACAGAAGGCCATCAACGAAAAGGTTTAGCGCACGAACGATTCTTGCACTGTTTCGTTATGTTCTGTCGACATCAGAATCCGACAGTTTCTATCCGACGCAATGCACTCAAATGACGCAAGAAAAGTACGCAACGCAGCGGGCGCAGCTGACGTAACGAACAGCACACAAGGACATAAGCAGCGTCTATTCTTGTGATACGCTTGTTACGTTCGATGCGTTGTATGCATTGCATCGGATGGTGTCGTCTGTCGTCTGTCGGTAACGCACGTATTGTGGCTAAACGGTACGGCGTAGGGGTTGGCAACGGTACCGTTGGATAAGGCAATAACGAGCTCCTATGGTCTGTCAGTAGTAATTTCGTCTATCTGCAGCGATTTGGCTGCATTTTTATGCTAAGTTGCTGCCTGCAGCCGTCACCCACGTGCACCGAATTACCGTATCGTATACTAGCGTATATTGTAGCGTTTGATATAGCAGCGCCACAATAGCGTGTTTAGGACTGTAGTCGCTCTGGGAAATCGCTATCTTTCCGCGACCAGAAGTCGGATATAGGCGGTGCGGTCGATCCATCCTAGCGACAGCTGTGCTTCTTGTTTGTTAGGCCTATAAAACTCTTGTAGTGGAAAAAAAATCCAATGCGTGTATCGAAGCAAACGAAAACGTCGTTCAGTTGGCGTAATTATAAGTTTGTGTAACAGTTCGTGTTTGAAATTGTCAGAATTTAGGCCTATGCTCAAAATGTGCCCCGCGTACAAGGTTAGGATGACGTCGCCACTGGCTGACACCGGCATTGACGATCGATCGACTGGTCTAACTGCCTTCACTTATTGATCAGACTTGTTTTGAGCTCATTAACGTCAGCTATTTCGTTGTTCGTTATTTTTAGTGTAAAACATTTAATGCCGCAAAATTATTAAATCACGTGATACTTTCTGTTTCCATGCATATATCAGCATCTGATAGGCTATGGTATTAATACTTACAGCATTGTGTAGCAATTGGGAACAGCTACGTTTTACACGATATGGCTTTAACGCGAATTAGGTAATGTAAGATAAGATAAGTGCACGTGACATAAATCTGTCCTTTGTGCTAGGCCTATATGTGTGCCAAAAGTTAGCAATGTCGTTTGAAATTTGACAAAATCTTGACAAAACAATTTAGCACATTTTTTGGGGGACACGGTGTAGGTATATACGCCTTTTTGAGTCGGGGACCTGTACGGACAAACAGACGGACGGGCAGTACGCGTAATGCGGTCCATTAACACTGCCGCATTGTGATCAACAGCTCGGGAAAACAGCATTTCAATGAATAGGCTATTATATAGTCTTTCGTTTCGTTTCGTTTTGTTTCGTTAAGCAGCTTCTGTGTAGTTCTGGCCGCTGCAGTGGCGTGGATACGGCAGCGGCATGATCTGGTAGGCCTATATACGCGTCCACAGGTATAAATAGCTGGAAGAACCGACTGCTGCGCTTCCTGCCAGTTCCAGCAAGCAGTAGGCAATGTAGGAAGTCAATTCATGGCTACTGCTAGGCCATACGGGCAGAACTTTCTGCTTTCGTTCAAGCATACAGCAGGAAGATAACCGAATTCCTATAAGCAGGGTACTTGTCCGTTAATTCACCCGCACCCGAATTAACTGCTAGAGTTCAGCTTAAAGGTAGGGTTAAGGTTAGGGTTAGTGTTATCGTTAGCCTTAACAAGAATAATTCGGGTGCGGGTGAATTAACAGACAAGTACCCAGCAAAGTCCACGCTATTCCAAAAATTCACGTTATATAGGCCTAGCAAGTTACCAAATATAGGCCAACCTATCGTTTCCGTCGACTGGGCACACCGACATTATGTATAGGCTTACTTTTTCGTTTTAACTGGCAGCTGGCTGAATATCGTTGGCTCCAAATAAAGAATCAGAAAGTTTTATACACAGTTGCCTTAGTCGGATCCTAGCAGTAGTATCTCTTCCCCATTCCACATTCATATAAGTGGTTTAATAGTGACGTTAGGTATGTGTATCTGCAGGCTGGGAGTATAGTGAGCGGTCGTGGATAGCCTATCTGATCGGTATAAGCCACGAAAGCGAACTCGGCCTGGCCATCCTTTTGGGTACTGTTAATGAGTACTCGGGCCAAATAACGGGCGAAATAACGGCGAGATCTGCGTACCAGTAGAGATCCCGTTACCAGGACCGTTGGCTGCTGATTAGGCATAATAGGCCCCTACAGTAACTGACCCATTCAGTTAACGTCGCTTGCTATTGGAACGGACCGATTATTAATAGTTTCTGTGCTGGCTCAGCCCTAGTTGGGTTTAACATTTAGCGGCTTGAGTGAAAATAAGCCCGTGATAATTCCGCGTGAGAACGCGTGAAAATGCTGGAGTTCCTGCATGGCTGCGCGCTAAAGTGCATCCGCGGTGCTGTCAGAATTCCTCGAAGGTCACATCGGCCACACCCCCTTCTCTCTCTCAGTCAAGGCCGTAGCAAGAATTTTTTGCTCGTGGGGAGGTTGACCTTCCTTTTCCCCTTCCTCTCCTTTCTTTTTCCCGTCTCTTTCTTTTTTTCCTTTTTTCCCTTTTCCTTTGCTTTTTTTCTTTTATTTTCCTTAAAAGTTGGACGCCTTAAATTCAGCTGTAGGGGCCTACGGAAGCGCTGTAAGCTCCTTCAGCTGGATCTGGGGCGGAGACCCGGTCGAAATCGAATTTGATGCATTTTAGTCTTAAAATGTGACATCTGGTGGCAACAAATATAATTATTTTCTGAGAATCAACTGACCAAATTTAGTGCAGTTTAAACAATGAAAGCAAACTAGGGCGCGGCGTCACAAATTCAAAACTGGAGGTAGAAATATATAATTAGCGAGCGAAGCGAGCAGAAAAAAAGTTTTGAACTGTTGTTTGCAGAATGGGTCCCCCTGTCGTCCAGTAGACAGCATTATGAAATTGATGACTGTCTGGAGGATAACAGGGAAGATTATCAGAACTGCCCTTATCAATACATATGCACAATTATAATCGACAGTTCTTACAATTTTAGGTTTAGGTCTCCACGTCCCACGTCTTTTTTGTGCTTTGTGTTTCATAAAGGTTAAATATTCTGTACAGGTTAAACTTTTTGTTTCGTTATTATGCGTAGGCCTATCTGCAATCGTTGCCTGCAAAGGCCGTCCCCGAAATGACTTATACTGTGTCGGGCGGGACGTTAAACCCTACTCACTTA
>Ga0209367_1006178_pt1 | contig 16604 bp, 8 predicted proteins | sample WorMetLIZISLAND2_FD_187412 | JGI IMG/M metagenome (GOLD analysis project Ga0209367, IMG submission 187412) | Marine gutless worms symbiont microbial communities from Max Planck institute for Marine Microbiology, Germany - Olavius geniculatus... ... | reverse complement strand
CAGATTTGATTGAGATCTTCAAGATGGTGAAGGGGATAACTGCAGTCTCTTGGTCATTCTTTTTTGACAGAGCTGAAGGTCGATCAACCCGCGGTCACAGTTGGAAGCTGGTCAAGAATCACTGTCGCTGTAACAGTAGACTTGAGTTCTTTTCTCAGCGAGTCATCAATCGTTGGAATAGTTTGACAGAAGAAGAGATTGGTGTGTCATCAGTGAATGCTTTCAAGAGTTGTCTAGAGAAAAGAAGAAATCGTCAGATGGACTTCTTTAAAGACATATAGTCTCCAAGTCTTAAAGGCTGCATGATTCCGGATCAGGATGATAAACTGGATGAACATATTGGATATCAAGGCTAGGTGCAGCCGCACCTGGTGAGTAACCTGGTGAGCAATGATGCACCCATTGCATGCGAGTTCGCGTGTGGACCAGGATCCACACTAGCGAATTATTTGTGATCCCTGAATGGACTGCGGAATCTTTCTTAGACGAAAAATTGTTGGTTTTCATTGGTAATATTTTATTACTAAGCATTTTGAAAGGTATGGCTAATTTTCATTTTGTTTTAGTCATTAAATGGGTGACTTTTTGACTTATGAATCATTTTTATCAAGTTTTATTTCAACATTTTATGCAGCTTTTGGTAACTGGGCCTATAGAGATGAGATGAGCTGTCATTTTACATGGTAGTAAACACTGTGGATGCAAACGGACTGGATCAAAGTTTACATACTGCTGCAAGTGCGGATCTCAATTCTCAAATCAGAATCTGTGGATGAGTGTGGAATCACAAGTCGAAAATCCACACGTCTCTGCTGCTAAGCTATAGTGCAAAGACAGTGAGTGTAATCGACTGTTTACATGCAAGATTTTAGTGGCAAAATTGTGACAATATGTTTGACAAGCCATAACAGTTCAAACGTAGACAATTAGGGATTGATTCATCTACAAGACGGTCGACTGTTCTGACATAAAACGGACGTACAATGTTAGAATCTGCCGATTTATTGGCGCTTGTTTGGCATGCATTATCCAACTTTGCAGATGGCTTGCAGCTTCTAATGTTTTGGCAGACGGTGCAGCATTATTTCCAGAGTGCCCTGGTGATTGGAAAATCCTGTTTTAAAGCACCCCAGCATAGTATTCGATCAAAATCTTATTGTAATTGATCAAAATCCTATACCCCCATGTTATTTTTGGCTGCTCTTGGTACCAAGCATCTGTGCTAGTGTTAAAATTGGCTTCACATAAATTTTATGTTGTTTATATGTTCATGTATGTCATTTGTTCCAAAAAGTGAAATTTTCACGATAGTTTCCCTTTGAGTGTGCTGTGATCAGTGTGTAAGTGAATGATTGTTGTGTTGAGACATTAACCTGCTCCGTTTAGCAGTTAATTGGACCAACAGTTTCCGGCTCGGTCTTGCCTTTAGGACCAGTTAACCGGTTAACCATTAACAACCCTAGTTGTGTTTGGTGTGCGTTTGCTTCAGAGTGGAGGAAAACAAGTGTGAGTATGAAAGAGAGCAAAAGTTCTGTAACAATTCGACGTCGAACGCACCGGATTTCAAATGGCACCAGCTTGCTTGGTTTCCGAACACGGTCGTCATCAGCAGCAGCAGCTGACGAGCAGCAAGACATCAGTGACGACGATGAGTTTGATGCATTTGCCGAACACCAGCGATCATTCATTGCAGGACCCAGGATGATTCGGATGATTATGTCATCGCAGAAATCTATGTTTTGGAGTCTTGTTGCATTGCGACTGCTGAATGCGTTAATGATACAAACGTCCTATGTGCCCGATGAATACTGGCAGTCTATAGAAGTAGCACATCGTATGGCTTTTGGGTAAGTCGATTCGCAACTGCTTTTCCATAACTGCTTTTCCATAAATTTTATATAATAGGTCGACTATCCACAGTTTTTGATTTTATGCAAATTCTTCTGTGTTGCAATTTTTTGGCAAGTGCTCTAATTTACTAGCATTCTATGAACAATAGAATGTGCAGCATAGTTTCTTCTAATCTTCTTGTCCATGTTTGTTTTATTATGCAAAGAATTAGACATTCAAGCAAGGCTAGTTAGACAAAAGTTATATAGTAACAGCAGAAAGTTTTTTGTTGCAGGTATGGTTATTTAACTTGGGAGTGGCGTAATGGACTGAGAGGGTATATGTATCCGACTTTGTTTGCTGTCATTTATAAGTTGCTTGGCATATTACATATTGATTCTCGTACTCTTGTGGTAAGTACGACTCGTGATTTAAAATTGTAGAATCGGTACTTGTTTTTCACTTTTTATATAGTTTTTAAAAATCTTTTGTAACGAATTTGAATGATAATTTTTTTATGAAACATTGTTGTGAAATGCACTTCGTATAACTAAGGCCAAACTTAATTCATGATTCCACAGATGTGACATAATCTGTTGTAATCGGAATTTTTCCATGTAATTTCAAATGTTCATGAAATTGCATGCAGCCACACAGTTGTAAGATTTTTGTATTTTTTGGTATTTTAGATCGATTTCTCGATGTTTAGTTTCCAATTTTTGGTACATTACTGATGGCGATGATTGATGTTTTGAATGAAAAATTAATATGGTAATTATGATAGTGAGTGAGTTGGCTAAACTGCCTTTAAATACAAGTTAATAGGTTTTTACACGCGAAAGCAGCTACTGCTTTCAGCGCATCTTAGCCATTGCAGTTCTGTCCGTCCGTCCGTCCGTCTGTCTGTCACTTGGGTGGATCAGTCAAAAACGGTGCAAGCTAAGATCACCAAATCTTCACCATCGGCTACCTGGAAGACTCTAGTTTCAGGAACCATAAAGCTTTTCCATGAATTCAAAGGGGGTCACCCGAACGAGGGCGCTAAATGAGAGGAAGGTGGGCAAAATTTGCGATTTTTTGGCCAATAAGTCGCTGTATCGCAGTAACGGTGCGAGATAGGGCCTAGGTTACTATTAATCACTATTAGGAAGTCGTACACTGGCTCTCGATTGGCGCCAAATTCAATGACCTTGAATGACCTTGAACGCCAAAATAGTGGGTTTTATGGATTTTTTGGCAATTTCAGGTTGCGACACAAGTCTATTTCATTCACAAGATGGCGCCACAGAACTATCGTTAAGCGATCCAGGTAGAGAATTTGGTATTTGTATATTAACTTAGCATGAACGTCGCAATTTTCAGCTAAACTACTGAACCGGAACTGCTATAGGCTTTCGCGCGTCTCGTGAGCATTAGCTCAAATTTCTTGTATAGTAATATGATGTGCATATTATGCACATGTTTCGCCATCGATATATTTCACTGTAGGTATGCATACTGGTAGAAAGGAAAATTACAACAATTTTATGCCAGCTTAGCCATCCATGTAATTTCCATGTAATTTGTATTTTTTTCTCCGTGAATTAGGTTAGGCCCCACGTATAACTCGTCTAATTTCTTATCTATGATTGATGTTTGCTGTTGTTGCACACGTTGTGTCTAGACGAAGGTGCCTCGTCTGCTTCAAGGTCTCTTTGCTGCCGTTGGTGATCTCTATGTTTTTCGTCTGTCTCTGCGCCTCGCTGGAGCTCGGACAGCTCGCTGGACGTTGTTGTTTCAGTTGACCTCATGGTTTACCTTCTACAGCTGTACGCGCACACTCACCAACAGTATGGAAGCAGCCCTGACAGCCATTGCCTTGTACCATTACCCATGGCCCGGCAAAACTCCAAGGTTTAACTACTTAGCTTGTAGATTTGCTAACGACTTTTTTGTCATCATGTGCTATATATTACGCTTTTTAAGGAGTTGTTGGGGGGGGCTACCTGGTAATAGAATTTGATGAATAACAGATGTGATAGACCAGATATATTGGCATTATTTGATGCTGTTCTGCAAAAACTTCGAAAATAACTAATGTGAGTAACAAGAACTTTTGGGCACATCTTTTCCATGCGTTTAACTTGAAAGATGTGTGAAAGCAGAGTTTTGTTTGGTTGACTAGTTTATGTAGTTATTTGAATAGATTCCAGATTATTCTGGGTTCTTATGGCTGTTATGCTAGTCAGCTGATCATCTCAGAAGTCGGTTTCCTTGTGAATGAATTTGATTATGTTTTGCTGGCATAACAGCCATTTTAAAACTTGTCCTAGCTATGTTTGTGATATTTTGTCATGAGTTGAAAGCTTTTTTAACTTTAATGCGGTGCGAATGGTATAAATTTGTGGGATTTAATGTGTAGGAAGACACATTGGTATTACTTGACTCTGGTGGCCCTTGCTGTTGCCGTACGTCCGACGGCTGCAATTATCTGGTTTCCGTTCTGTGTCTTGCATGTAGTGTCATCACGGCGGTCTCTGTGGAGACTAATAAACCACTACGTATGGAGAGCGTGAGTAGTGCTGTATTTCCCTCACTTCAGTGGTTGTGGAAGGGTGAGGGTAGGGTCTGAAATTTAAAAAAAAATTATGCAGAAATAATGCATTTTTTGTGCAAAAGTTTAACTTGGTTATAAAATGCTCCAGTCAATAGGGGGGAAGAGGGAAGCGGCTGTCCCCTTTACTCCCTCCCCTCTCCTGAAATCGTTATACAATACTATGCTATACTGATCAAATTTATAAAGCACCATATGCGGAGCTACTGCATATTATAATAACTGTTTTGAACTATCTCGAGTGCTGTTGTAAATGAATTCTGATGATTGTGTGTTTGTTTGTTTTTCCATAATTATGTTGCATTTAATGTTGTGCAATACCTGAAATTGGAGCCAAATAATGATACCGTACAGGTATCGAGTATCTCGATACCAGAATTTTATATGAAACAGTGGTCACCAAGCTCGTCAAGAGGACAGTAAAGTTTTCTCATGCCCCGCGACATTTGAGTGGTCCTGTCGTCGCTTGGAAATATATGTTTACTATATGTTTGACAAGCCTTAATTTGACGTGCTTTTTTCGTTGCTGTCATGCAGTGTGCAGTAATTGTCAGCAGTAGAGCGATTCAATTGCAAACTGTATAGTATCAAACTGGTATTGTCACGATACTTGGCGGTTTCGTGGCATCACGATATATCGAGACCTCTTTGATACTGGTATCGAAACGTTGGTATTCAAGATACTTATCGAGGTATCGAAGGTATCGCACAACACTAGTTGCATTACACTGCAATGTAAGCCATTGTTATGGCAATCTTAATGCATTGAGAAGAAATTTATTTATTATCATTTAATTGCAAATGTTCATTATTAATGAAATAGATGTAGAATCATTGCATAACATGGGCGATTGTACTTTGTGATTGTTTGCACATTTGGATATTAGTCGCTTTCATATATTCAGTCTGATGCAAATGTGTATTTTAGTCTTTTGGTGATTTTGCTGTCTCTGGCGGTTGACTGGATATGCTATGGAAAGCTCGTTAATGTATATTACAACTTCCTAGAGTTTAATTTCCTTTCTGACCTGGGAAGTTTCTATGGAACTCATCCGTGGCATTGGTACCTGAGTCAAGGGCTTGTTGTTCTGCTTGGAAGTCACATAGTTCCTCTGTTGTATGCTGCTCGGAAAGGCATTGAACCATATTTCTTGGCTGTTATTGCTTGGACAGTACTGATTTATAGGTACGTTCACCCATGATAATTTTATTTAGAACTCATAATATTAGTAGCGCACTTGTATCTGAGTATTTTATTTTTAAAAAATAAGTTCCGGTTCATTTGTTATTGTTTAAGTGGTAATAACAATGTACCGTGGCTGGACAAAATAATCTTTGCAGTTATCACGCTCTACTGTTAGCACTTTTTCAGTGCTTTCTTAGCTAGTTTTTGCTATTTACAGGGTGGGCCAAAAAAACCGGACCTGTTTGAGCGTTGATGACTCAGCGATGGTTAGTGGTAGAAAGACGTGTAATACGTCAAAAGTTTCAGAATGCTGTAAAGAATAAATGACAAATTTGTTTTTTTGGCCCACCCTGTAATTTGTTGACCCAGCTTACAAAATTTTTGTTGTTGTTGATGTAACGAGCCCAGTCAGGTGCTGATTATATGGGGGAGGTGGGCAGATGTCCCGAAGAAGAGGAATTCCACCAGATAGTCCCACTTGAGGGTGAGTCCAGGTTTCCATCTCTCCCTTGTGGAGTTGACAGCCATTTCATTGAACAGGGGCACCACTCAAAGGCGGCTGTTGTTGCCCACAGCTGACAAACTGGCAGGCGTTGTCGGTTGTCGTTGTTGCCACAAGGTGGTCGTTGGCAAACGTTGACGGTTGATGTGAGCTGCCGAACCGCTGTCAAACTGCACCGGTTTTTCATGTCCGGGGGTCCGCGGACTTCGAGGATGAGGTGACTGCCTGAGTTTAGCCTACAGCTGGCCATGTGTGAGCACACTGACTGGCTGTAGTTGCCAGGAAGGGGTGAGGGGAGTGGGGTTCTCGTGGAGATATCAGATGGTCTGCTATGTGAGAGGCTATACCAACAGGCAGGGGCTTCCACCTCACTGAGGCTGCTCTCCTTTTCACCCCCGGAGGGGCTAGCTAGTGCCTGCAGGTCACGAGTATGAGCAAGACTGTCTCTGCATCAACACAGCCGGGGGCTATTGTGAATCAGTAGCAGCAAATTATTAAACATATGACAATTGGTGTTATGATTTTTCTTTACAATTGTTACTTTTTTGCGCTTTGTTCAACAGATATCATATTTATTATTTGAATAGGCTGAACAAAATTGAATTCCTGGAATCAGAACTGCTGTGTGTATGTGCAGTTATTACACTTTTTATCTGTACTTTTTGTTATCTGTTATGGCAATTGTTACTGTTTTTATTTAATACTGTTAGCCTTCTGTGGTGCATTATTTGCTTTAATGAGGAGGTTGTGCATTTCAGTCTGTTGAGTCACAAAGAGTTTCGGTTCTTGATGGGGCTTCTGCCGTTGGTCATGCACGTCTGCGGGTGTACGCTGCATCAGTTGCTTGATCCCCCCAGCACAGATATGGCTGCTGCTAGCACCGGAAAACACGAGGGTCAGTCAAACAACAGCCCTTCAAGAGCTGGAAAGCTCGACTCTCGTGTACGCTGGAGAACATTTGTTGTCATCTGTCTGATTTCACTGAATCTGCCGATTGCTCTGTATGCATGCCTGATCCACCAACGAGGCACGATAGACGTCATGACGTTCTTGTATTCCGAGGCACAGAAACCGGTCTCCAAAGACCTGATGAGCATCTTGTTCCTGATGCCGTGCCATTCCACACCTTTCTACAGGTGTGAACGCTTTTCATTTTGTAACAGTACTAGATGATTAGGTTAGATACCTTCATTAGTTTTTTTATGTCATATGAATATGACATGATGTGATGTAACATGCACCAAAAGAGGTTTCCCCAAGTCTAGCTGACCAGGAGAGAAAATTAATTTAAAATAATCTAAATCAAAAACCAACTATCTTAGTGTCCAGAATATGTAAATGCAGTCATTGTGTTATATGGTGTGTTTAATGTAGTCATTATGTGATTTCTTAATGCAGTTTACACGTGATACAAACAGTAGCCATAGTTTTTTTGTTGTATAAACTTTTTCAGGTTACCATAGACATGCATATACTTATCTATGTACAAATAGTTGGTGAACACATTACACTGGCACTCATAGGCATTAGTGAAAACTCTAAATAAAAGAACCTACTGTATATGTAAACATTATTCTCGCCCAAGTTGTTTTAGCAACTGATTGTTTTGTGCAGCTATATCCACCGCAATATCACAATGAGATTTCTGACTTGTGAACCGAATCTTGCACATGTCAGTAACTACACAGACGAAGCCGACATATTCTACTGCAGTCCCGATTCATGGCTGGCCGCTAACAATTTCACCAGCGATGCCACAGCAATGGCCGAGTTGCCAACGCATCTTGTTATGTTTGACGAGCTTCATGTACGAACAGCGGCTGTGCTGCGTGACTCAAGACTTGGCTACAGACAGTGTGGCCAGTTTTTCCACACTCACTTCCCTGAGGGACGTGTCAGCATGTACGTGGTCGTGTTGTGCAGTGCTCGCTGGACGGAGGCCGTCCGACAGCATTCCATTCGATTTCCTCATCACCTCTAACGCAGGGTGGCCCAAGTCCTTGAAAAAGTTTTCACTTTTTCTCGCTCCTGGAGTCTTTGAAAACCAAGTACGGTCTTCAGAGTTTTGGAATTTGTCAGAAGAGGGTTCTAAACAAGTCGTTGAATTTCAGTGCTTCAAAAACGGTCGTGACCGTGATGTGAATATTATATTTACAAGATGCATGTAGAATCATTTAACTTGACGTGGTAAAATATTGCGGGAATAGTCTGTTAAAAGTACAGTTTGAAAGTCCTTGAATTTTGTTGCCCCCAAACTGTGTCCACCCTGCTAAGGTTATCTGAGTTGTGACATTAGTCAAAATATGAAAATTTTCTTTGTCTAAGGTAGCCTGAATAACAAGCAGTATTTCTAGGACAAAGCATCAGATGATTAGAATGAGTAGGTCCGGGCTTGATTGGTGGAAGAGAAAAAGTCTAAGAGACACTCGCCGCTTGAAGACCGAGAGCGATTGTGAAAGTAATGTCCGATGGAAGGTCATTCCATGGGCTGGCACCAATGACCAGAAATGTCATTTTTTGTTTGTACTAATTTCACGTCATTTATAGATATCACAAAGCCAGGTCATCAAATGAAAAACCATGGCATAATTTTATTACAGACTTTTGTGATTCATGAAGAACCACTGTGTGGAAATGTAATTTGGCATTTTGCCATTTCTGATTATGACTAATGGGAAAAAAGAAAAATAGGGTTCCTATTGCAAACTGTGATTTTTAGAGCTGTCAAAGCGTTAATTTTTTTAATGCATTAGCGTTAATTTTTAACGCATTAATTAACGCACCCAGGCCCGTCGAGGAGAACAGGGGGTAAGTTACCCCGTGCTCCACGACGTTTGGGGGCCTGCCTGTAGAATACAGAAAGTTAGAAACACATTTTAAACGTATAATCAACAATAACTGCCGACATAGCTAGCATAGAAATCTATTAGCCTGTCGTCAAAATAATTATTTATTTACAGTGATGGAATGGCAACTACAGTTTAGTTACTTGAATTCATTTTATTATCAAATAACCACAGTTTAACGGAATATTGGAACTATTGCTTCACTGAATTTAGTAAATTAATATAAATTTACGTATGTGCATTAATTTTTTTAACACTAGTTAATTTTTTAACGTGCATTAATTTATTAACGCATTAGCACGTTAATTAATGCGTTAATTTGACGGCTCTAGTGATTTTGTAGCTGAGTCTGGTTTTCTGTGTCATTGTCTTGGTTTCAACGTTCTGTACTGTATAAATTTGTGCTACAACTGAGTTAAATGTTTTTTACTGTAAATATGTTCATGGACCTGTTTGATATCTTTGCATTGTGTAATGTGAAAATGTACATTTTGTTATGTGCATGTTTTGTTTATTAGTCATTTTTAGTTATACAGTTCAGGGTTAAAGCACAGCCATTCTCGTATAAAATACTATGATACAGTCTACCAGTATTGACTGCTGTTGGAGTTTTCACTACCAGATTAGTCCAGGTCCCCAAAAAGTTTTTGTTCTTGTTAGACTGTCACTGAAAAAATGACATCAAAGCAGTGTAAACTGTCTGGCAGCAGTGCAAACTGTGTGCGTAGTGTGTGTGTTTGTAAAATATTGCATGCTGCATAGTATGTAGGTTATCAGGCTGTAGCAATTGCAATGTGTAGCTGCGTTAATGCAATATACTGTGGCGATGATCAGTTACAATATTAGCCATCACCAGGGCCCAGTTTTCCGCGGGCTGCAAAATTGAACCGAGCCACGGAATTTGCCCTTTCCGCAGAATTTTCATATTTCCGCTGAATTTCACAAAATTTGAGAAATGACCAGCGTTTAGTACGATCATTGGCTTGATGATGTAAATATTACTAATTGTGCACTAATTATATCACGGAAAAAATCCAACTGAACTGCGTAAAACTGTGTGTCCTAGTAATAGCTGTCGCAATACGACATAATGCGATTTGACAGATTGCATTTTTCAAAAGAAAAAACGATTGGTATTTTTCCTGTATGTGGCCCGCATAATTCAGCACAATGCCAGCCTTCAGTAACTGAAGTTTCTGAACAGGATAGAGCTCGGTTTACTCGCAAACGGAAGGCTGCGGTAAGCGGCGGAATTTGGACGATTTTGCCGTGGTTAGGCGCAGAATTTTGCAAACTGGCCGGCGGAATTTGGCAAAATTTTCCACGGAAAACTGTGGGCCCTAACCATCACTTCATGATCTCGGCAGATTCATTTGAGACTGTTGCGAACTTGTGAGCATTTCGCTGTTGTGCCTTTCATGGTTTACAGTTCACGTTCACGAGCAAATACATATTTTGGTTCATTTGTCTGTTTCACTGTCCATAACTCATGTCCTGATCTCAGTAGTTCAGTTAGTACGTTATTTATATAGCACAATTATAGCAAATGACACATTGAACCCCAGTAAGAACACTAAAGCAGGAAACCCAGCTGTCGCTAAGATAGCCGACCGTACTGGTTGTCAGTGACCTTGAAGGTCATGCAAGGTCGACGACTTTCATCTCATCTGAAAAGGCGTATGCCACTTCCTATTAGTGATTAATAGTAACCTTGGCCTTATTTCTCACTGTTTCTGAGATATGGCCAGTTTTCCGTTGAATTTCCTACCCCCTTCATTTAACCCCCAATCTGAAAATGTTTCCCTTGCACTACATTGCTGAAATTTTGCATGCCTAGGTTTATGGCACATGACTAATTATTTGTGTGTGAAAAGTTTTTCCATAATTGTGACCTAACGCTTAGCCACAATACATCTGTGACAGACGACAGACGCACGGACGGATGACAACTCTACCAATAGCTCGACCGTTACTTAAGTACGGTCGGCTAACCAGTACACTTTGAGTTCATGCCTAAAACTACCGTTACTACACAACAGTGTAGTGTTCACTTAACATGTGCATAGCATATCACGTTTAACTGGGAAGATTATTCTTCTTCTTATGGCGTACTCTTTATTATTAGAACTACCATTATTGTTAATTACATATGCACGCCTATGATGGAGTTCTTACAATTTTAGGTTTAACTCATTTTTGTGTGTTTGTGTAAAGGTTAAACTTTCTGTTTCTTTATTGTAAAGGTTAAACTTATGTTCTCTTATTATGTGTTTTAGTGCATGTTGCCTGGAAAGGCCGTGGCCTATACTGCTTTGGGCAAGACGTTAAACCCTACTCACTCACTCACTCATGTCACATTTACAGCAGTGTTTCTAGGAAGAACATCTCTGCACTTTCTTGCATGGCTCAATCTTCACTCAAACTGCTTTTCATGTGTTTCATTCAAATTCTTCAAGTGACCGGGTGAGAGTTTCACATCCCACTCAACACATTATTGGTCATTTCCGAGCAGGGTTTCTATGGATTTTCTGTAGCAAAATTCCCTGACTTTTCCAGTCATGGAATGACAATTTCCCTGACATTATCGAAACAATAACCCTATCACACAAATGTCATAAATGGTATTAAGTAATGGAACGGTATTAACAGAGCAATATGCAAACGACTGAGGCCTTGGTTGGGGATGGGCAGGGGGCAAAGCCCCCTTAAGCTAAAACACATCTAGCTTTTGGACGTTCAATGGAAGCCGCAGATTTGCCTGCTTTTTAATATTTGGAGATGCAAAAATCACAGTTATCTGTCATCTGCATTTTCCAAGATCATTTTCCCTGACTTTTCAAAAATAATATTTTTCCCTGACATTTCCCTGACTTCCCTTGACAACACAGATTCCCTGACATTTTCCAGTTTTCCCTGACTGTAAGAACCCTGTCTGAGATGCATAACTCCAGCCAATCGAGTGTCCTAATGCTAACAGAAATTGGCAAAAATCAAACTTTTTCTAACTGGTTGCTTTTTTCAGTTCACCCAGTTGTGCAAGAAAACAAAGGGTTAAAAACAGCATATTTTACACCCTACACCCTATTTACACCCTATTTTACATGCATATAGGCATCTCGGATGTCTCGGATGCAGAATCTGAATATACAAATGACTGTATCTAATAACTAGAGCCCATCGGCTTCCACATGCAGGCATTCCAAGCACAAATAGCAGCTAGCTAAGTTTACTTGCAAATGGGAGGCCAAACCTGCCAGCAGAATGAGTTACAGCATGTGCACAGTATGCATATTACAGTATGTATATAGAACAAGTTCAAATGCTGGAATCCATTTAGGGCACGTTGCACCAACGTCGTTCACGTTAAACTTTGAACCCGGGTCAAATCTGAATTTGAATCTAGTTCAGCAGTTAATTGTGTTGCACCAAAGCGGTTCATGCGTTGTGATCTCCATTCAATTCTGAACTGCCATCTGACCACCGATCAAATTTTGATCTCGGTTCAACTGGCGGTTACACATGCACACTAGGCAATAAATATTTTCCGTGATACTACTGCTGCAATAAATTGTCTGATTCGAATCTCATACTGTTCAAAAAAACTTCTTCATATCGAATTATAAGACCTCTAATGCAATTATTCTGATGATCTGGATATGTTAGATTTCTACTATATTCGTTTTATGTTCTCTTTGTGCTCGATGAATTAACAAACAGATGAATAAATCGCATTTTTCGGTGGTGATGTTTCGTTGTTACGGTAAACATACGATCGAACCCTAACCAAAGCCACAAAAACTCATTCATATTTATTTAAGACGTCAAATTTAATTATACTAGATTTGTGCTATATCTGTTTTCTGTGGTCTTTTTGCTGGATAAATTAATTAATGGATAAATAAACAGCATTATAGAGTGCCGATGTGTCGTTGCTATGCCGTAGCTACGGTAAACATATTATCTTGACAACGGACGTAGAATAATTAACAAATATTTATTGGAACACAAAATGCATATCTTCGGAACTTTATCATGCAACTGTTGATGCGAAAATTCTGTGCTAACTTCAGGGAAGCTTAAAATTCGAACAAATTTATGGCCAATCTGTACTGGACTGTTTTGTAAGCATTGTGTGTGACTGTGACGTCACTTTGATCTAGGTTCAGCTGAACCGAGATCATCAACGACGTTGGTGCAACGCGCCCTTAGTGTCAGCACATACCCGTACATTCATTGCAAGTTAAGAAAGGAAAAGTTGACCATAACCATATACTTACAAGGCATGACAATCTAAACTCATTGGGTAAATAACAAAAATTGTTTTTGCAAGTTATCTAGGATTTTGATTTGATGCCAGCCTATTAGCAGCATGTAATATTCGACATTCTCTCCACTAATAATAACAAGCATGGACAGTATCTTAGCCTGCTAACTGAGCTTTGAAAGTGATATATTCAAATCACAATTAAACTGATCCTTGATTAAGCACAATACTGAACATTATTGCAAAGTCCATCACAGCTGGAAATATGACATATACTGTGTCTCAAAATGTCACTTCATCTTCACACAATAGGTTATTACCGGTACACGGGAATATAGTTGTCAGCTGGGAAATTTCTACCATAAACTTTCGAGGAAAATAGCAGTGAATTTCCCAAAAAAATTATGCCGATATTTTTGGAACACTGTCCAGCAGAAAAGGACTTCTAAAAACTGCAAAATGAGTCAAATTGCAAACGACAATATTTACAATAATGGTAAACAGTCAGACATGGCAGGCCAGCTGGACATGGCAAATGTCGCGTCGATTCCACCTATTGATTTCACATGGAACCTCTATGGGAATCTTCCAAGGAATCTTTCAAGCTCATATGTTTGATATCAATACGGACGTCATAATGGCTTTGCTGCTGCAGTAATTACTAACTTTTCCAGAAATTTCCGGTATATTTCAAGGAAAATTCTTGAAAGTTATCTTCCGAAAAAGTCACAACCTTAGGTCGGAAAATTTCACCATATATACAGTCTGAAAACAAGAGCACAATAGTTACTGTAACTCAACAATTTTTGTATAAACAATTTGCAGGCTTGATGAAGTGACATGTTTTTGAGACACTGTAACTGTCAACGCAATAGCATTGACGTTACTGTCAGCGATCATGGAGATAAATTATCTTCTAATCGTAAAGTGCACATGAATCAGAAGAACTGTTCGTCGACTCCATAGCCAGACAGTTCAAGGTTTCTCTGTTGCATCATCCGGTTCTGTACCTTGACAGCAATGCATATCTGCCGTTCCTGGTGGATTTTATCACACAGATCCGCATTATCCAGCTGAAATAAACCAACAACCGCTTATATGTCAGCAAGTTGTCTTATTTGTTTTATTCTACTATACAGGGTGTGCCAAAAAATGACCCAACTTGTTTTTGTCAAAACTTTGTCAAATCTCCACTAAATTTGATAATTTTTGGAGTAGAGATAGCCAAGACGATAGAAATATGCGATTTGTCCAAATTGTTACATTACATGGTGATTATCAGTATCAGATTGCTCACTTTTTTATTATCAATCTGACAGAGTGCCATGTGATGTAATAATTTTGTGGTATTAAATACTTTACGTTGAAAATAGCAGACAATAAAATAACTGATTGATGAGCTTAAAACACATTTTATCCACGAATGAGTGCTGTGCATTTTGATCAGTTGATCGTTAATGCTGCTATCAGCTGTGGCGTCATGCCATTGGGTGACTTCACTTTTTGACTAAAACTTTCACTGAGCCTTTTCGCTGAGCAAAAGCTAAAGCTAAACGCAAAAGTCTGTACTTAGACCAAAGTTTAACTAAACGATTAAAAATGGTGGAAAACCGGTGAACCTAACAGAAAATAAATCAACCAGTTATGCTTGGACTTGCTTATTTAATTGTGCCACACATGCAAATGACGTAATTACGTAACGTCTTACGTTATTGTGTAGCCATTATGGCATTTATTTTTGGTACCAGACTGTTTTAATTTACTAAACTATACGTGTTAGTCGCCATGTTTTTGCTCAGCGAAATCACTTCACTTTTTGACTTAAGTAGGTACTTAGACTGAAGCTTAGGCTGGGCAAATGTCTCAGCAAAAGTCTAAGTCAAAAACTGAAGTTGCCCATTGTATACACTTTGGGCATAAATTCTGATAATTTGGCAGCAAGTTCTTACACAAACTGATAATTCTGCTAAACAAATTGCATTTTAGTTTATTGTGTGCTTAATAAGGTCATTAAAACTTTTACAGAACAACTGAGCATTATGCAACAATTTAAAGCATCTACATTTTACATGGTAGTGCACTGACATAAACTATGTGAGGTGGACAATCGTCTTGGCTACCTCTGTGCCAAAAATTCTCAAATTTGGTGTAGATTTGACGAAGTTATGACTAAAACAATTGCGCCATTTTTTGGACAAGCTATACATAGACCAGAATCTTGATTTTTATGATCAATTAGAATAAAGAAATGTTGGTGTTATTCAGCAACAACAGTTAACATGTGAAAACAGTATCAACATGTATGAAGTGCCCGTTAAAGAAAGTTCTTGTGTCTCACTTGATAATACTGAAATCAAAATAATGTGATGCCTCTAATTACGCCGACAGCCTATAAATAAAACTGTGGACAACATGCAGTAGTTCTGGTAGTTTTAAATAATCAAGAAATTGTATGTGTTAAGTTAGCTGGCATTGTTGACCTTAAGGCTTTCGGGCAACCAGGCTCAGTTGTATTGGATGTTATGTTATCAATCATTAGTCCGCCTGGAAATGACAGTTTTCGGAGCAGACTTATGTTTTACTGCAGATGTTTTTTTTATATTTTATTTCAACGCGAGATTTCCCAAGATGCGTCAGCCGATCGGCGTGAAATTTTGCACAGTGATCAGTACTAGGCCAAGTTTTATAATGCCGGTCCAAAATTTTGGAGGGGGGCCAGCCCCCCCAAAAAATTTAGGGGCCACAAACATGCAAAATTCGGCATGATTTTGGACAACACAACTTTAAAGTTTGGCGGCGAATATCTCCAGAACAGATAATGATATTCGAAATCGGACAATTACATTTCCTACCGAGATTCCTCTCGCGTTCGGCAAACTTTGGTCTACTAACCAGGGAGATCTACACTGTGTCTCAAAAAAAACCGGACCCCTGCTACCTTTTGCAATAACTCCAACAGTTCTGGTTCAATAGCAATAGATTTTGACAAAAATAATCGTTAGAGAATCAGCACTTAATAGCATGTATTACTTTGTGAGAAATTTTAAGAACAGAGTACCAGCTGAGGTTTTCCTGTGGCACCAACAGTAGAGGCAACTGCACTGCAGTACTCCAACGAACCAACAATGTCAGTTACGAAATCATTAAATGTTATAACGCCAACGTTTGAAGTTGAACGAACTGTTGATTAGCAAAATCATAGTCAGAAGTTACAGCAGATGTTCAAAGTGCTGTCCCTTTACTCGAACACAGGCCCAGAGACGTCTTCTCCATTCGTCGATTGCGTCATCGACAACGGTCTGCCGTAGGCCAGACCAGACCTCCACCAAGCGCTGCTTCAGTTCATCCACATCTTTCACCGGCTTCTGGTACACACACTGCTG
>Ga0209367_1006177_pt1 | contig 16605 bp, 10 predicted proteins | sample WorMetLIZISLAND2_FD_187412 | JGI IMG/M metagenome (GOLD analysis project Ga0209367, IMG submission 187412) | Marine gutless worms symbiont microbial communities from Max Planck institute for Marine Microbiology, Germany - Olavius geniculatus... ... | reverse complement strand
AAATATTTCAGGCTGCTTATCTGCATAACCGTGCCAGACAGACACAGTCATATGTTCATCATTGATCATGATCACGAATTATGCCGAGTCCGCTGGTCACGTGAGTAGCAAAAAATTGCTCTTTTTGTGACAATCTCTTTCTACTCACGTGGCCTTCGATCACAGTCTTATTAAAACTTGCCTTCACCCAATGTCTTGTATTGCTATAAGCAACCCTTGTTGTCAGACAGCGTCTCTGTTTCCCCTGGCTGTGTGTCTCCACTCTCCAGTCTGTCCGCATAACTGCGATCGCTAGTAGTCGCAAGCCACGTCGCCTACCGGCTTGTTTTTGTAAAAAAAACTCATATTCTGAAAAAGTACGCGTAACTAGTGAGCTTAGTTTGTTTCAAATCAAGGAAAACTTTCGCTCACGGCAAAGTACTGCCTGCAGGTATCATCATATCATGCAGACAAGAAGCGTATGTGATCATGACCTTTGACCTTTGACCTTGAAATTCAGTAGGCTTCTAGAGGTTGTCAAGGTACACGTTCATGCAAAATTACGTCATGCTGAATGCAGTGGTTCATGAGTTAAGCATCGTATTAACAAACAAAAGCTTAACTGTAGCCAAAACAAACGTCGCCGTCGCAAAAATATAAAAAAATAAAATTAGTAAGCTTAAACATTTGTAATTTGACAAAATCATGTAGGTTGTTAGTCAGTCGTACAGTTTGAAATTGGTCATAACTGTAAAAGCCACCCGTAATTAAAGTCGCTCAGTGTCTACGGCTCGTACAACAACACGTAATACAGCAGTTATACAGTTCGGTGGCAAGTGGCGAGTATTAAAGCAAATCAACTCGTGTTACAGGTATAAATATTTTACAGTGACAGTGCAGCAGTGTAGCCTACACCAGGAGGCGACACTGACACTGCGCCACCACGGTGACCACGTAGGCCTATACTAGGCCCTAGCCTATACACACTTCACTAGACGTCCAGTGCGTTCGCAGTCTTCAACGGTTCGCCGTTTATGTTACAATTACGAACGTCCTCTGAGGCGGTCATCCCGATGACGTCATGGCACAAAACCCATATTCCGTCACAAACAGGGCCGAGGTGTGATAGTCACGTCCCGTGACACTGTGGCGGTCATCCGGATGACTTCGCGGCCGGCTGCAGGCGGCGTACGCAGGGGATCGGTGACGTCGACTCTGTCGCGCTTGAGTCTCTTGAGCTCGACGGCGGCTCCGGCGCCCGTCGATACGTGGCGCGGTCGACGGTGCCGGTAGATAGTAATAGAAGAAAGTACAACTGCGAGTACAAGCGCCACGAAGCAGATAAATCCGGCAAACACGAGCAACGGGTTGACGTCACCGTCTGTAACAGCATGACGTATCACATGCAACGCGATAACCGTACACTGCATAACATAGGCATCAGTTCCATTAGAGCATCAATTATTGCTTCCATGGCCAACAGGATGTAAGAATGATGCGCCGTGGGCGTTTGATTACGGACGAGTTTTTGCAACATTAGAACGAACTACTACCAATTTACGGATTAGGCTTACCATTTCTAAAAGGAGGGATTGCAAAAGGTGTAATTTATACTGCCTGCTGTTTATGGTGAGTTCACCAATCAGAAAGACATGCCCAGAAAGACATGCCCATCACACAAAAGCACGCCAGTTTTCTGACGGTGACATTAATTTAGCAATATTACAATAACGTTGCACGTGAGATCCAAACAACAAAACAACACGTCGTTCAAAATATAACGGTATCTTAATATGATCGTCAACGATTACGTTTCAGTCAACTCACTGATGCAAAGTCAGTGAAAGAGTTTTGAAAATCGGTCAAAGATCAAACGAAGTTGTGACAAAAACTCGACGTTTATTTACTTTTTGACGGCGTAATCCCGGGCGTATACGGGCAAACTTTTTCTAAACACGGTGTAGCCTTTAGGCCTACTAAAAGAACAAATACTACAGAAATAAATTAATAGTGTGTCCAGAAAATAGTGAGCCCTCCAAGCATCTTAAAAGTTAAAATAGCAACCACGGACCTGCATGGAATTAAATAAAATTGTATGTGCCGTCTATATGGTTTACCAACGTAAAGTTTTATCCGTCGCTATGTTTAAAGGTCCATGGACACCAAAATTAACATACCATTTTTCTAAAAGAGCACAATTTTCTGAGAATTTTGACAGTAATATCGGCACCCAGCGTTTTGTCAACACGAAGAAACTTACATTTGAAATCGACGATCTACGGAAACGACGCAGAAAACGAGACGCCATGTTGACAGGCTGATGACGTCACCGCGTGTACCCGTAGTCAACGTAAAATACGCACAGAAACATAAGCATTATAAAATCACATTGTCCATCTATGTACTGCTGCAGCTGTCATGTGACACAGTATTTTTTGCCATTAAAAATATTAAAATTAATTGGTTAACACTGACTAGGTACACGCGGTGACATCGCTTCAGGCCTCTTGCCAAGGTCAAATTTTTCAGCATAACGTAAGGTAACGCCATTTTTCGTTATATTTAGGCATTAATTTCATACATTTATAAAGCTCAAATCATCATATTATATAGGCAAGATGAAATGTCTAATTGAGGTCAACATAAATTTTACAAGTGAGTTTGACCGTTGTCATGGACCTTAAGAAATTAACATTTTTTTCAAAAATTCTGTCACAGATCTGCGTTTGGCAACATGACTTACAAAATGTTGTCCGAAGAAGATCGAGGTTTAATCTAAAAAAACTTTTTAAAAGACACGTTGCCAAAAGACTTAATTTTCCAAGCTGAATTTCCAAAAGAAAAGTAGGCTTAGTTTGTTGTTTCTACGAAACGCCTGCTACACAAGATTGATAAGCTTACGACTAGATCTGCAGACCAAAGACCGGCAGTGGCTGACGTCGCACTGTGCCACTGACGAATCGTGTCGAAAACCGCCTCAAAGAACAACTGATTAAAGAATGGCGTCGCTTTGATCAGAACATTATTGGCAGAGTAGTGAATTAGTATCTTGATCGATTGCGTAAATGTATCCGGGCGAAGCAGCCTCAAAGAGAGATGCTCTGAAGATCTAATTTAAACAGTTGGACACTTTCGACTGACATTAACTGTGTTCGGAAACAGCGCTCGGCAGCGTTACTTGAAATATGACATGTCTGCGAAGACAAAGCAGATTTCTGCAAAACTACGAGTACAACGAAAGCTTAGTTTTTTTTATAAATGCCGTTTTGTGCGTGTAAAATTTAATTTAATTCGGTGCAGGTTTGCAAAACGTCCAGGGCCTCACGTCTTTTATAGACGCAGTGTATAGCGCAAAGGCACTAAGAGCTTCCAATGCACTGCAGCGTCAAAGATAAATACAGTAGTGTTCTGTGATGGACGTCCAAAGCTAATTTTCAACGCCATTAGTAGATTTCAGACGGGAAGTTCACATTAGCCCGAGCTATTACATGGGTCTGCATCAACACCGCAGATCACAGATTTACAGCTCACTAACTGAGACTAGTGGGTCTATTTCTGGGATCTGCGGATGATCTGCGGTGTTTAGGCAGACCGATGACGTACGCGTGTCCGCGCACTGCAGTTGTCTCTTGGTCGGTGCGAAGTAGATCTGCTTGGCGGTTCGAATCCAGTCTCCAGCTGCCTGCCCGCAGCTAGCGCTCGACGCTTCTTTCAGACATTCGATAAACTCGTCCATCGTTCTGCAACGTACGCGTTACACACAAGTCCAGCCGTTTGTATTTCTAGGCTACTATCTACTCTTTCGTTTCGTAAGTTATCTGATATGTGAACGCAATTGTTAGTCCTTTTGTGTTTTCTTGCGTGTGCGTGCGCTCAGATTTATTTTCAATCAGTCAATCAATCAAAACACATTCATATAGCGCCATGATGTCGCAAACGCAAACAAATAAAAGGCGCATAATGGCGAAGTGTTCACATACGTTCACTGTAGACAGGATCAATAGTTCAGTTCTCAAACTACGCTTAGGCTAAAACAAAAAGAAAAGACTGGCACTTATTATAGCGCTTTTTACAAGAATCTCGGAAGTAGCAGCTGATTGGCATGAGTTAATGGTATTGCAGCGCACTATGCGGCCATCCACTGTCCGCGTCAGCAAACAATAGGAAAAAGCAGTTTCCAGCTATATCAGACATACCACCGCCTCAATCAGCCACGCCAGGCCTTCGCTCTAGCAGTAGCCCGTAAGCTACTACTCATTTTCCATCCCGCTAAGGGTAGGAGGCTGCGTTGACGACAGCAAGTTCCATCTAACATCGCCATTTATTGACCAAATAACCATGTGATGGAACGGTGGAGTTGCAATTTTGTAATGATGAAAAAGTGACATTTGCGTTTTTATATTTCCAACCTTCTATATCCAACCGATATGTATACTCCCAATAATGTGGCACGGCGCCCGTCGAGGTGCATCAGTACCGTTAGCAGCATGCAGCATACTGCTGCTGCTGCTGATGGCGCTGATAATCGTCGCTTGACTTGCCATTGAGGCTCCAGTAACGCCATCACTTCACCTCACCGGTATTATCGTAAATTACCTTCACCAAGAAGATAATGTTTTTGCTGCAACGGTTTGCCGATTTATGTCCGTTTGCGAACAGCAGCATTACACCCAAAACAGTGGATTCTTTTCGCTCGGTCTGGTATCACTGCTGGGGTTCTATGCAAAATTAAAAAGACGTCAAACAACACTAGAATCGTCGAAAAGGCCATTTTAGTGTCTATGGTAGGTCGTTCAAACCGTTAGAAATTAAGCCAAAGTTAAGGTACCCGTGTCAGCTCATGGCAAAAATATTCAGCATCGATTTTAGTTTACGACTTTACGTAGTGATAATGTTTAGGCCTATGCGGATAGGGTCTAATAATTACGCGGTTTGTTAGAAATAGAAAGAAGAACGAATAGAAAGGACGCGTCAAACTCTGAGTGCGTTCGCGTGTGTTTATCGCCAAGAGATTTGCTGATATGCCAAAAGTACGTACAAAGATAAAAAATACTTAAGAGTAGCGATATGACGAAACAAAATGCGTGCATCTGGCGCTCTTTTTATAAGCGGTAGCTAAGCTTCTTGTCATGCATTTATAGTCACCAGCAACTATCAAGTTATTCAATACATTATGAAGGCAACCGCGATCTGCATCCGCATTCCGGAAATTATGATCATTGAAGGCGCCTTGTCGTTTTCTCAGAAGGAAGTTAATGGTTCGGATGCTGTTTATCATGTCTTTATTTTCGCTATAGATCATCAGCACTGTAACATTTAAGCGCATGCATTATGTCTCATAGTCCCTAGTAGCAGAGCTTAGTTTCCGGATTTAGATTTTCCGTCTTAGCAGTTTACACACTCCCTCTCTGTCTCTAAGAGCTGTCTCGTTGGTATTCGTTTGCCGGCGCTCATACACTCAATCATCATAAAACTGCATCCGCGCTCGCTACGCCCACTATAGCCAGCGACACTGCAGCCTGCATGGTTATGCGTGACAATCGTCGTGTTTACTTAGGCAATATTTCACGGAAAAACGAAAACACAGCTTTGATGAATAATGATAGCTTTGGAATTATACTGTGCTAAATGTTGCAGCTGCAGACATCTAAATGAGTCAACTCTAAACGGTGAACGTGAAAATGTTCCAATCTAAATGTATTTCAACGGCTTTGGTTTTCAGCCATTTGCGAAACACAGGTCTACAGATTTCGGTTGTTTATGTTATTAAGCTGAATTAGAAGCTTCATCAAACTTAACACACGGTAAAAATGGCTTGACCAATGATTAAAAACACTAGATGTATAGTAGGTACGCTTCGCAATCACTGAACGCAAATTACGTCAGCTGTCAGTCGTCTTCAGAGGTTTATTCATCTTCTCACAAACAATTTTTGGTGTGTGAAGACTTTGGCCGGTAATTAGCCAGCCCGGTTCAAGCAAGCTTAGAACTGACGTCTGTTCGTTCGCTCACGCCGCTGCAGATGATTAAAAAAGTGTACAAAGCGACAGAATTAAATCGAACTGAATGCCAGTTCATTTGCGTTGCGCAGACTGTATGGGCTAAAGCAAACGAACAGACAATTTGGTTTACTTAATTTTAGTTCATTGCGTTCGCTCTGTGCACGCCTTATAAGAGCACACGAGTTTAATCACGTTTAATCACAGTCGTCAATATTTCTTAGCAATGTTCGTTTTTGTTCGGCATAAGGCATCACAACATTGCGCCTCAGATTCGGCGGTTTTCCCGTTGACATTGAACGCAATATAAAATGTACTTGCTTAGGTTACTTACTTACATACATCTAACACATAGAGAACATAAATGCTACAGTAGAAATAAGTAAATAAAATAATAAAACATACATCACAGATGTTAGAAGTTTATACTATCTACAAGAAAGGGATAGCCGAATATCCACGCTAAAAACTAGTTTCATACAGAGACATAATCGGACATGAGTGGATAACGTTGCCGACCATGAGACAAAAAATACGGGTTGAAACTTTGACAAATGTGGACTAAGTCACTATGGGCTGCGTCTTATGCGACATATCCAGAAGGATATAAAGCCTTTATAAGCCTTGTGCCAGCCCTTTCCTTTTAAAAGCAAAAAGAAAAAAAATCAAAATAATCGTAAAATGAAGAAAGTATGTTAGGCCAAAATTACTCGTAAATATATGTACACCCGCCTCTTTCACATTTCTAAATACGCCTCTGGACACGTTACCTATACTATCAATTAACTTAGATGGAATAAGTTTTATCGGCATTTTGCAGCTTCGTGTTAATATTTCAGCTGTGCTTAAAGTTATGAAACATGAGCTTATAGGCTTTTTGAAGGCGATGAACAAAAGCAGTTATGACCGCCATAAACTTAACACTGCATAATTACAGCAGCCGACCTCGACCTTTTTACGACGATAGGCTTTTCCCAAGGTCATTCAAGGTCGGCGAATGCAACTATGAAGAAGAGAGCCGTATACCGTTACACAAAAGTCGCCGGAGAGAGAAAGTGACCAGAATTAGCATAGGCTCGCGGACGCGGGCGGAGCCAGATTGAAAAATTTATGCAGATGTAGATATATATACAGGCAGAAATATATTGAAGCAAAGAGTCCTATATAATAGCTACTAGAATGCCAGGATTCCATGACTGAAGCTCAAAAAGGACTCAGTGAGAAAAGTATAGACAAAGCATTTTCCAACGGCCCGGAGAAAGAAAGACGATCTATAGTGCGGCGGCCTACTCTCGAAGAGAAGACGAACAAGAAGACAAGACATACCGGCAGATGGAGACGGTGACGGCTCTTGTCGAGACGGACGCGCCACGCGTGCTGATGTCCAGCAGGCGTTCGTTGTAGTCGCTGAAACAGTCGAAGCCGGAGTCTCTGACCTCTGTCCGCCCGTAACAGTCTCGTTGTTGTTTATACGCTGTGCGCACACACACGGGTCACACGAACTAGCAGTCACAGTAACCACCTGTCACGACGCTACCCACTCATACAGACCACAACTCCACTAGTTCCAGTTGTCGGACCAGCGGCGTCGCAGATTAAAAAATGGGCTGGGCAAAAGTTGCAATTTTCAGACAGAGGAGATAGATTATGGATGCTCAAAATTTTAATTTTGCCCCTACATTTTCCAAACTGGAAATTTCAGTACCTGATTTTGCATTTCTGAACGAATTAAAAAATGTTTCCACAATATTTCGACAGCCCAAATTTACAATTAAGAGGGCAATGGCTCCCCTGTCCCTTGCCATGACGCCACTGCGTCGGACAACAACTAGTACACAAAGCAAGCTGACAACACGTCAAAATGTTGCGTATTGGCTGTAAGCTTTCGATTTCTGTGGACGTGCTTGTACAACTCTTTATAGATTTGACACAGATTTTGATCTGTCGTGGATGTAGCTTACATAGCTTCTTATAGACCTAGAGCATGCTGTATGTACAACAAATGGAAGTAGGGGGAGTTTGGGCTTTGGACGATGTTGACGCGGATTGCACCGGCGTCACTAAATCATGACGACAACGACAATTTTACATCGCCGCGGCCACCAACATCGCTTCAGCTAATTTCACGCATTCACGAATACGTGTCCACGGCTGATGAATCTAAACCAGAACTTATGCAGGCCTCCGATATTCGGCTGTCGCACGAAAAAACGATATTGCATATATAAGTGTAGATTGTAATGCAAATTAATAATACGCTGATCAATTAAAATAAAAACATCGCTTTATATTAATTTTGGTGAAAATATTTTTTGCGAACCGCATAATGACGTCACAAACTACGCTTTCTTGACAACGTGTACTGCAGCGTGCGAAACTAGGGTGTGGCCGTAGCGTCATGGCAGCGCGCGCTCAGCACGGGGAACTCGCTTGCATTCCGAAACCAGAAGTCGGAATCTGTCGGTGATTGGTGACTTACAACTTTCTGCAAAGTATGACACGAATATAGAAACGCATAAAAATAGCCAGCTTATTAGTCCATGGCTAATCGCGGACGAAATTAGACGGAAAATCAATGAAGCAGTTCAGAAGCCAGCGCTGGTGACAAATTGACAATCCGCATACCGGAATTAATACGTTATAAGGCCTCCTGTGGATGAAACAGCACGGGAAATTGTACATGCAGGCTACATCAAAATGCTTTCGTCGGTGATATGCAAAAAAATAGGTGAGCACTGCCCATTTTTCTTGATTCTGTATAAGCTGATTTGTACAGTGTACAAACTAAAACGAAATTAAATGCAATTGCAACACATAAAATAACTGAAATTTTGCACAGTTGCGTAGCAAGGCTCTGGGGGCCCTGATTCAACAGTCAGTGAGATAACTCTCGGATGCAAAATCCAAATCGAGAAGATCAAGTATCGAAGCCTAAAGAGCTGACAGCGAGCCCTCCCCGACTGTAAAAATCTGAGGTAGCGCTTCGCCGGTGAGGCTCTAGTCGCCACAAGTTTCGATCCTGTTGCGTTTTCCGTGTGCCAAACACGGTGAATTTTTGGTTGGAAATCGTCAATTTTTCCTGCCTCTCCCGATCGGGGTAAACCTTTTCAAATTTACGAAAAACTTAACAGATCCTGAGAGTAGTGTCATTCGCAGAGCGTCAGTGAAAATTTCGTGATATTAGGCCTATACGCATATTGCTCTCAATACGCTGCGTCATTCTAATTTTTGGAAAACACTTATCCGACTCAGCTGCTTCCACTATTTGAAATACATTTTTTTGAAAATTTGCCAGTGTAGGCCTACTTCACTAACTGTTATGCAGATTCCGTCGCTAATTGCTCGTCTTTTTTCCATAGCCTAACTTTTAAGCTATCCTAGTGCACTACACACACCTTGCGACTTATTATCAGATGGTTTCTCGCCGATTTCACTTACTTACTTATACATACTGACACGAGAATACGGCAGCTAGTTATCAGTGTTGGTGACGAATGGTGACGGAGAGATTGGTCATCCGTGGCCAATGAATGTCGGTGACGACGAACGCTTCTGCACTCGTGAGGATAATGACCGTTATAAAGTCACTGCAGACAGAAGCATCTGCAGCTGCAACTTCATTAGGATGCAACGCAAGCCGCTTGCACCTAACTCATCCGAAACATTGTCCTTGGACCGACGCTTTGCTGATAGGGACAGCTGTAGTGCAGATCTATTCGTCGCTGAAACCGCTGATTTTCCAAACGGCTTAGTATTTGGTCACTGACAATGAATATTAAACCTAGACGCTTAGCTGTTTATGTATTTTTACTCATTCAACAAAATAGTCCGTTATCAAATCTGATCAGTGATATAGTCACACATAAGTCCACTTAGCCAGAGTCCGAGTCAAATGAGTTCGACGAGACAGAATGTTCGTTAAAACGTTTGAGGATGCGCTCTATAGATCTATGTATTTTATTTTTTATACGCGCTCATTTTAGGGTATTCTATTTATTTGTTGACGCTAAGGTTTACAAAGCAATTAGTGTTACAGTACAAAAATCAATACGACGCAGTTACTTCCAAGTCATACAGCGCTGAGTTTGACATCAGTGGATTCGAGTTCGAGTTTTGAAATATATGGATTCGATTCCAAATCGAGTAGACCTAGGCCTACTGCATCGCTAAATCTGATACAGATATCGAGCGATCATCAACGGACACTAAAGCGGCGTCTGTCACTCAGGCATGAGCACAAATCGATGACGTTCGTAATGACAACCTTCGAAGAACGATTAAGACTGAGATGATGACGTCGACATGCACTGCGTCACTTTATGACGCGGCGCATTGACTGACAGCCGTTTGCCGTGATCTCATTCCGCTAGTCAGCTTTATGATGCGCAGACTGCCGACCGAATAAAAAGCTGCCGAGCTGTCGATCGCTGTGTACGTATGATACTCGACCTACGATATCTAGCTAGCACTTATTGATCATCGGCTGCAGAACCGCGAAATGAGGATCGCGTTTCATGTTAATGCTTCTCCCGCTGGCGACAGTATATCCGAACACGAGCCGGACAGACAGCGGGCCGAATAGACCCACCAAAGCTATGCATTCAAAGCTCATAGTTTCAAATACTCCAACGTGCAAAAAAGCGCATTTAAGCTGTAATAAATGCTAGTTATTTTAGCGTCAAAATGAGCAAAGAGCCTTGTGTTGCGTGCGTTACCTATAGTCTCAACTTGCCAGCACCTGGTCTTTTTTCACTCAGCAAACTGCCATCGTTAATAATTTCAAAAATTTTAAACTTTGTTCTAATCAGTTTAAACATCGCACCACATTCACTTAGTTTTCCCACGTTTCCTCAGTGAATAAGTGAATTATGGTGTGGAACGCTCGGTGCTTTACGTCGGTTAAGCAATGAGAATTGTCTAGAGTGGTCATGCTCAAAAACACTTTGATCAGTTGTATAAGTAAGCCTACTGTCGATATGTTGGATTTGCTACCGCATGTGTGTACGGTTTCCGGTACGCGGTAAAAAATGAAAAAGAAATGTCCCGCTTTACTCTGCGTCAAACTGTATATCAAATTATTTTTTTTTCGTTTTAACGTGATATACAGAAGAAACGATACTACGAGTACGTAGTAGGTGACGAGCAGAAAGTGTTTGATATAATGCGCGACGTACTTTCGCTTCCTTCGCCGCAGAGGTACTCGGTGAGTCGGACGCTGCCCTGGAAGACTCGCAGCTCGAGTTCGTTACGACAGAAGCGTGACACAATCACCACACAGTGCTCTGACGACTCGTTCGGCTGCGACATTCGACTGCAAACCAAATAAACCAATCACACAAGCAATCAATATCCACCGTCATTAGTACTGTTAGGCTACCTCCGCAGCTGTTGTTTTGTTGTGCTCACTGATGAACTCCCTGAGTTTTTAACTTGTAGTTCTAAAAATCCATTCCATCTTGATGTTTACTACCCGACACCACCATAACAAGTCATTAGGCCCAAGTAACAAAACTTCATAATTAAGTGAATGGGACTGTACTATATTGTTTATTTTTTAAATAATGTTTTAATCTGGATAACAATTTTTATTAAGTTGTATTTTATTTTGGCACTTAATCCGTCTCGTTTCAGTTGCATTTGTCAGCTTATTACTAAACGATGATCGGATGATGATGAATGATGACAGATGATAATCGTGAGCTGCCGTGCTGCTGCTGCTGCTTACCCGCACATGACGTCAAGCGTGGCGTCATCGTACACGGGAAACACGCTGTCGTTGACGTATTTGTTGCGTAGTCCCGGCAATAGCAGATCTCCGCCGAGACACGCTTCGAGAGCCGTCTTGTTGCACGCCAGTGCCACCCGTCCAGCGTTCACTGCATACAGTCAGTCAGCGTTCGACGTCAAAGTTATAGAAGCACATTTTGCGCACCGCCATAAAACCTAGGATAAGGATCAGAGACGCTGCATATCTTACAGATACAACTTATCCGCAGCTGGGGTATAAAGCAATAGTAAGCAGTAATTGTATTGTATTGCATTCAGTATCGAGGAGAAAACTGGCACACTGTTTGCAGCGAGAACGTAGCTCCGTAGTTTGTTCCAGACGGTAGGGAGTAGGACAGCGACGCTAAAAGCTCGACTGTCATTATGCAGTATGCAGTACCGGTGCGCGGAACCTGTAGCGGAGGACGTAATGAAAATTGCGGAAACAGTGAAGAACCGGAGAACTGGCTGGAGATGAGTTGATGAAGGTAATTAAGTTGTTTGGGTAGTGGAGCGTACAGCGTTAACGATTTACTAACTCCGCGTGCCATGACGCTGAGCTGTAGGTCGGCAGAGGTCAATGAAGACACAACACAGTAACGCCAGACGATTTCGTCGTTTTATCGCTGCGTTCCCAGTAGACCATAAAAGCGAGTAACAACAGTGCAGAAGACTGCTGCGATGCAGCGACGACTCAATTACATACATCTGCATTCTGCATTCTGCGATGAATTGGATGGCTGCAGAGTGATTTGGGTGGATTGCGTGTGTGCAATGCAATATTCGTTTATGATGCATCTCATCAATAGCAAGATTACTATCAATGTATGATAAATACATACACTAAACGCTCAATTACAGAAAACATAAACAGAATACTGTCGTTCTCTTTCGAATGTGTTTTACGAGCTTGACCATGACCTTGATTCTTTACGCCTCCACGTGGACACATTTTACCACACTGAGCACACTCCGACGCTATCCGTGTATGTCAAGAGCTGCTACCTCTGCGTCCTCCCAGGCGAGTCTTATCTTTTGTCGAGGTCTTTGTTGACTGTGCTCCTACAGTTTGTTGTTGGTCAACCTGGTCCTCTCTTAATCCTGGTACCTGCCAGTATAGTGCTGGCTGTGGAATGCGCTGGTAATCCATTCGCACCGCATGTCAGCGAAGTCGTCTTTCTCTCAATAAATTATGTTGTTAATGATCCAGTTCTAGCTCTGACTTCTACGTTTGTTATCTTGTTTTCCAAGAGATGTCCAGTAGCTCCTCTTGTCGTCGGAGATGCGCAGCATCCAGTCTTTTCGTTAATGTTGCTGTCAACCACCCTACATCACTCAGCACTGTACAGGAAAGTTGACAGAATCATTGCTTCGTACAAACTTGTTTTCACCTTCAGCGTAATATTGTTGTTTCTCCAAATCTTTTGCATTTTTTGCTGAATTCTGATGCTGCTTTTGCAAGCCGCACATGTGTTTTTTTCTCACAGCTGCTGCAGTTGAAGGATAGGCCTATACGTTACGTAGCAACCACCTTTACGACACTATTACACAACTGATGCTAGAAAGTATACAATTTCGTACATCACTACGCACAACAAATGATATAACAGCACCTTTCCTATACTCCAAACAGCGAGAGTAGTCGAAATTGTAAGGTTGGCAATTCGTAATCGTCGAATGAAAAATTTAAACGGTGTAAAGCAGCAACAGACTACAATATCACGAGGTTCAAAATCTGAATTTATGCTTTTCTCATCGATTTCTCTCCGTATACTGTACATCTTCTTTGTCTGCAGTGTCTTATCTTCTTTTTCCACCTCTTTCCTATAACCCTGTTTATCTTTCTTTTTCCCTTTTTATGCCAAAAGCGGCTCACCTATATAAGCCAGCTATAGATGTCTGGAACGCTGTGAGCTTCCCAGCGGGGCTGCAAAAAGCAACAACCGCAATAAATTTAGGTGGATTTGAGCGTCCGCTCTATGAAAGTCCGTCTGATATCTCAGTCACTAAAATCTATGACTAAAATCTGCGCTGGAAAATAGCACATCAATCCGATGCTATAGTCTATGCGATCTAAGCGTGGTTTGAGTACGATACCGCACTGTCTGGAGTGGTATAAGCTTGTACTATGTACATGCTTACCCACTTCAGCAGTGCGGTATCTACCATAGGCTACAGTACTATAATACTATAGGCTATAATAATCGCGAGTTAAACAATTAAACATAAATGGTTATTCTTAGGGCCTAAGTTGTTTGCTCCTGAAGTTGTTGTTAACACTAGGAAGTATTTCTTATGTATACGTACCGTATAGGCCTAACCACGAAACAAATAAATATGATTTCTTCAACAAGTAATGGCTTTACATCATTGTCATCGTGAGAATGTCCCGTTTGCACGAGGTGCTTCCATCGTTCTCGATTTAGGGCGTGTCTCTAGGCTGAGTTAAGTCCATGGTTAAGCGACTGAAGGTCTGCTTCTAAGGTCTCTAGTCAGGTGTGGCGTGGACGTCCTGGGCGGCTCCTCCAGTCCTTGGGGAGCCCGCGGATTGACGTGTAAGTAGTGAAGGCTCTGAATAAATCATGTGAGTCGTCCATCTTTGTCACCTGACCGAAGAAACGCAGCCATCCTGCTTGGATGAGCAGCAGCAACTATTCAGCTCGGAGCCTCAGATTCAGCTTGCTGACATTGTCCGCTTTACAAATGACTATATTATTATTATTATTGTTCAGTAGACCTTACACGATATCTCAAATATTTCGAATAGCTGTTAGCCTATGTTTGCTGTTTTTATCTTTGAGTAGGTCTATTTCTAGTCTTTAGATCGCCTTCAGCAGCTGCCCGTTGCACTTGCATGTTTTCCCAACTATTGTACTGCTTGCTTCATCGTGTGCAATAAAATGTTTAAATTAAAAAAAATTCGCATCGCAACATCTGCAGCACCAGCGCCACAGACAATGAACGAGAATCAGCAGGTTAGACGAAAGAGATCAGAATTGCTCTACGGAGAACAGCGTCAAACAATCCGGTCCGCAGTCAGACTGGGAATTAGAATAATGCCGAGCGCATCGCTTCTGTCTGTCTGTCTGTCCGCGCGTACTTGGTGCAGCTGCGACTGCCAGTTAAGACGATGATTGCTTGAGACAGAGAACGGAATCGTAAATGAGTTTCCGTCACACGACGGTAGCTAGGCTATCAGACATCCGCCGGGAAACGGGGTTCGATTACATCAGGCGAGAAACGACGACAGCGGTGCGACGCTTAGAACGGACTAATTCCCGCATGATTCACGGCGCGAATAATACGCGTATAGAGCGAAACAAAACAGTGCGAGGCGACCTACTCGTGTACAATATAGCCGTTGCCACTGTGGTCACAGTGTGGTGTCCACTCTCTTAGTGTCCAATTAGTCGAGAGAAGCAATACTGGATGACTGGCTGACTGACCTGTGAAAATGACGACCAGCCATGCGACGATGTCGTGACGAAGTAAACAATGACGCTGTCGCCCTCTGGTGACTGCGCCTGACAACATCTGCACCAGCTGCCGCAGCCGATGATGCCGTTGTCTTGTTTTGATATTGTCTTCTGCAAAAACACCACCACAACCACATGTGCTCGATCCATACATCAGTTCCACGCAGTTAAATATCTACAGCAGCACCGCACGCTATTAGTGGCCTAACGATTCGTCAATGCTACTGAGCTTGACATTCGTAATGTTTGTTGTTTCCATAGTGTATTGAAATATTTAAAGCAAAAATATTTCGCACAATCAATCGAGCAAAAATGGTGATTTTGCCGTTGCAAAACTCGAAAAATCTACAGTAGAAAGTGCACCTCAGTACTCGGTTAGACATGCCTGCCGGCGCCAATAATGCGGACGGACACGGAGCGGTGTCTAAACTCTGAGTTTGTTTTAATCTACAGCAATATCTTATTGTCTGTCCAATGCTATGCATAGCATTGTAAGCTACAGAGTATAAAATCACCCGAGTGTCCGTGCGTCCGAGAGTTTAACTTTTCTTAAGCTATTTTCCTACCACCTTCCCTTTCCCTTCCCATTTTCCTTTCCCTTCCCCTTTTTTCCCTTTTCCCTTCCCCTTCTCCATCCCCTTTTCCTCCCTCTTCCGCTTTCCCTTGTCCTTTCCTCTTCCCCTTTTTTCCTTTCCCTTCCCCTTTCTCTTTCCCTTTCGCTTCCCTTTCCTTTCACCTTTCCTTCCTCCTTCCCTTCCCCTTTTCCTTCTTTTTTCTTTTCTTTTTCTCTTATCCCTTCCCTTTTCTTTCCCTTTTCATACCCTTTCCCTGTTCTCCTTCTATTTCCCTTTTTCATTTCCCTCCCCCTTCCCTTTACCTTCCATTCCTTTTCTTTTTCTCCTTTCCCTTCCTTTTTCTCTTTCCCTTCTTCTATTTTTCTTGCCGTGTCCACGTCCGTGCGTAAAATATTTGAGGCGCCATATCTCCATAACGGTGCAAGATGCGCTCTGACGTTGCTTGATCCAAGTGCCGCTTTCGACACTGTCGACCACCAGACACTCCTGCGTGTACTTAACCGTCGGTTTGGAGTTACTGATACGGCCCTCAACTGGTGCTCGTTATACCTGAATAAACGAAGTCAGACTTTTCAAGTCAGTTCAGACCAGTCTGGCCCTCACACCTTGGACTGCAGTGTACCTCAAGGATCGGTCCTAGGTCCTCTGATGTTTATCAGTAACATGGAGGATTTGGCCGACCTCATCTCCAGTCATCAACTGAAATACCATGAATTTGCTGATGATACTCAGCTGGTTGGTCGCACTGAGATTCCAAAAGTGCCATCCACCATCGACAGCTTACAGCGATGTACTGCTGATGTTGAAGAC
>Ga0209367_1006175_pt1 | contig 16606 bp, 10 predicted proteins | sample WorMetLIZISLAND2_FD_187412 | JGI IMG/M metagenome (GOLD analysis project Ga0209367, IMG submission 187412) | Marine gutless worms symbiont microbial communities from Max Planck institute for Marine Microbiology, Germany - Olavius geniculatus... ... | reverse complement strand
CCCCGCAATTGAAATTTCTGGCTACGCCATCGCAGGAAGTTGCATTTTTTCCTATAGGCAACTGCAAATTTTCGACGAAGGAGATTTCGAGACTATAGGTGCTCGAATGTTTAATTTTTACACTAAGTTTTTCTTTTCCTTAAATGGGAGTTACAAGTGCCAAATTTAGTATTTTTTGAGAAAAAAAATTTTCCGACAAGCCAAAGGTTAGCAGACAATTATTGCCTCAGCCCCTTACGATGCCACTGAGCATAATTTCAGAAATATTTGTATCTGTGTCCATAAAGTCACTTGATTGCTTTGATCGGCCGAAAAGTTGGGTCGGACCGAGCACGACAGCAGCCAGATTTACGACGAAGATTGCTGCGCGATAAAATTGCATATGAGCTGAAATCATTCGTTGTCATTTGCGGGTATTATACAACGATGAGTGATCGTTATGTTATTAAATGCTTGTGATGCTGGCTGACATCATAATTCTCTGCAGGCAACTGAATCAATGCGGTAGGTCCGTACTGACGAAGTTCAATGCGTTTGGACGAAATATATCATATGTGGATGTGAAAATCGGCGGAAATGAAGTAGGCCTACATGTTTCTCCGTCCAGAAATTTGTTGGTTGATTTAGCGATTCTGTATTTATTCATTTAATAACGCTGTCAGTCCGGATACAGGCATTTATAAAGAAGATCGGGCTATTGACATCTGATAAGGCCCTGGGTCGAACTGCACGGGTGCACTGCATCGACTTCAGTCTTCAATGCTCGATGGGTGTGATCTTAACGGTAGTAAGATCGCAAAAGACGTGCTCTTACTACCAGTAGATCGACTACTTTCAGTACGCGTTCAGCAGACACAACAACTTGACCTCAGAATCGAATCAGATCAGATCGCTCGCTGCAGACGCGTCATTCGAGATGGTGCTCGCGTGCGGCGGGTCGGCTAATGGACTGAGATAAGGTGTTCACGCTTCACTGATCACACAGAACCGATAGGCCTACACAATGGACACAGCCTGCTGCTGGCGTCGTGCACGTTCATTAGCATCAATTGTAATGCTGCTCGGCGCACGTCTTGTTTCATTTCTGGTCTCATTTCTCGTCGTGCATTCCCCGTCCGGACAGAAGGCCGCCGAAGCCGGTCTGTCGGTCTCATGCCGCGATCGCTGATGGGACGGCTTTCCGCTTGCGTGATCAATATTGGCCGCGGCCGGGAAGGCTCGCGGCTGTCGTGCGGATTTTGTGACTTTGTACGTACTTTATTCAAGCGGTGCCAAACTTTATACACCAAGACAGAGATTTGGCATGTGACGTCACGTTTCAGTACGTAGACTATAAGCTCTTAATTGTTGATCTTTTACTTCCGACATTATCGTTACTGGCGACTGATAGCCGTAACAGAGTGCCGAAAACATTTGCGTACGATGCCCCATCGTAATTTATCGGACGACAAACCCCAAACAAAACCCCACCAACGGAACACTCACAACATACATAGTCAAGCAAGACGCGCCATCGCGTGTGTGCCGTGCCGCGTGTGTATGTCGTCTCGACAAAGCATCAATAGAGTGTGTATAGAACGTCTGAATACCGTTTGTGAACGTTGCCGTCATTTGAACGGCTCGCGATTCCGCGCCGACGCCGCCGTATAAACTGGCGATTGTAGACATCGCGCGATGAATATCAATTAGCGGATTGTCTATCAACGCCCGTTGTCCGTGTAGTTTGTGCGCTTTTTGTCCAGTTTGCCGCAAAAAGTTTCATCACACAATTGTGAACTATCGTTTCCTTTGTTTGTTGAACGTTATGTCAAAAGTCAGTTTACACGGATATGCTGTGGCGTAGTTATTATGCCTAATTATTGTTCATTGAGCTTAAAACATTGAAATTAGATATTTAGGTTAGATTTTTTACGCGCGAGAGCTAGCACAGCTAGCTATAGCGCGTATCGCGCGTATTAGCTATGGTAATTCTCTTTTGGTGTCTTGGTATCTCTCTGTCTGTCTGTCACGTCCCGGTACCGTTCCAAGAGCAGGTGAGATAAAGACTTCGGGTTTTCACCATATAATACAGTGCCGGATTGTAAGGATTGATTGGTTACGCTTACATTATAAATTTAGAGGGGATTAGCCTACTAAAATATTAAAGACGTAACGGATCTTATTTCCACGAGGTTTCAGCGAGTATATTCAGACATGCTTTCACATCCACATTCACAGACCGACTGACTGCGAGTGACAATAGTGCGAATGTTCAGACAGCAATGTGTGTTGTGATTGGCTGGACGTCGGTCATACGACGTCGGCTTACAACTGGACTCCGTACCTCACGCCCCATACAGGATTAAGGCGGGTGCTGAGGATGCTGCAGCATCCGGCCCATTCGTGAAATAGGCCCATGGCCACAAAGCGGGTAATTTTTTTCGTAACAGCCATTTTTGTTGGATATAGTCGACTTAAAATGCAGCTACGAGATACGTTTTTGAAAGCCCAAACTGCGTCAAAATGCGTTTGCGGCCAAGGCTTCGCCCCTCGACCCCCCCCCTGAGAGAGCTGAGGTCTATAGCTTCCCAGATCTCCAGCTGAATTTGGGAAGGAGAGACAAGAGAATGGCATGAATAGAAAGTAGATGGGAAAAAAGAAAAAGGTAATAGAAAAGAAAGAGGGCTTAAGAGGGCTTAAGAATGCCCCAAACACAAATTTCTGGCAGCATCTATGCTTGTATACAAGGTGTTCCAAAAAACGGATACCCAATTTTATTTTTGGGATAACTTCAGTAATTCAGCACCGATTTTAACCATTCTTTCACTGTTGCAAGCAGAAATTTATGGCGCGTAAAGTGAAGTTCTTCCACCCACCGCACCTTTATTGTGTGACCACATTACCTAGCAAAACAAACACTGTCTCGGACAGTGGTCTCAGAGAACAGGCAACACATAAAGATATCAATTTCGTAGCATAAAATAGTTAATCTTACTTACTTATTCGCAGTAGTGCCTTGTGACGTCATTGCTACGTGATATTGTGTTTATTTACTTTGTCTACCAGTAATAATTTTTAAAATAAATCGTTTGATATGGGCAGAATAACAAAGGATGATCGCTGTTTGATCATGGGCTGAGCTGCAGATGGAGAAAACTGAGTGCGCTCCCCCAGACCCTTATTTAAGTTGTCTTACTTCTAAAGCAACTGAGGTAAAAAGAAAAAAACTCTCCATTGGCTGTAATGCAAAATTTTGCAATTTTCGAATGGTTGCTATGGCAACAGGGGTCGTTAGGGAATACATTCAAATGACACCGTTAGATTGCCCGACCCCGAAAATACGGGCGTTGGTGCAAACAGCGCGCAATTATTTTTTTTACGGGGACCGAGTTATACCGCTTTAAAGTCCCCATAGGCCGTAATGCAAATTTTTGAAAATTGAGGCATAGAAGGGGTAAATTTTAAAACTTTTAATCTAAAGCATATAAGGAATGTGTCCGGCGTCATTAGCGGCGTCGGTCGGTCCAACAGGCTGGTCTGTAGCCGTGCACAAGGCAAAAAATAGACGCCTAACGGCGAATTTCGCGCATGCGCAGTCACGCCTTGTTTGAACCGATTGTAACCAAATTTTGCCTGTGGGGTCGGGTGGGCGATGTGATCACTGATGTCAAGTTTTATGGAAATCGGTTAAAGAATTTCGGAGTTACAGGACCGCCCCAAACGCCATTTCCTATACTTAACGTTCATTGCCCTTACTACCGTGCTGCACTGTGATTGTGGCTCGATAGAGGACGAAACTTGGTTTTAGTGACTTTTTGCGATTTTCGGCTGCAGAGTATTTATTTCTGCATTTCCAGACACCGGTGACCGCTGATGGCAGATTGGATATGTCATGATAACAGAGATGATAGAATGATGTCGGTAAACAATGTCATGATAGCTGCAGCATCAGTGCAGCGACAAGGGTGCGTCGTGCGATTGCCACTAAAAAGCGACAGTTTAAGCGTGGGGCATTAGCCACACCGGTGGGTCGGTCTGCTGCTGCTGCAGTAATGCGTCCAACCGGCAGATGTCTAAGCGACGTGTGGCCACAGACAGAAATACACACATAATTTGTATTCGAGTAAATTTAAGGAGCTATATCAGCGACAGCTCAATACTAGCAGTTAGTTGTCACCAGTTGCTGTACCAACAGTGTTAAAGTCCTAAAAGTAACGCCTAGAATGGTCGGCAACGGCTACTGACTGGACGCAACTCGGATTGCGTCACCGTGCTGCAGCGACGGCGACGTACAGGCCAGCGGGTTTGGGCCCTCGGAAGACTATTATGCGTTTGCGCTTAATCTCACATCTGTCCAAAAATTCCCACAGAGTTCCCACAGAATTCATGGGAATTCAGCACAGTTCCCATACCCATCCCATACCCATACTCATGGAAATTCCCTTGGGAATTCCCATACCCACGGCAGCCCTGAGATTTTACCGGTCTAAGTCCCAATCTTCTGCATTCAACGAGGCCGGCGCACGCGGGTGTCAAAGACGAGTACCCCTTTAAAAGTGGTGATTTTTGCGCTATTTGCTTGTCTAGCATGAAAACGCTTGCAGATAGGCACAGACGTGCTACTTGTCATAACAAGCACTGGTAACGTGCTTTTAGTGCTATTAACATCATTAACTTTAAATGACCTTTAACCCCAAAATAGAGGTTTTTAGTTACTTTTTGTGATTTTCGCCCCTGCAGAATAGTGAACTGAGACAAAATAGATGGATATAAACCAATATTACCTGCGAACAGAAACTGCTATGGCTTTCGCGCGTTTCATGAGCATTAGCTCAAATTTTCTGTTTCAGTTGCAGCGGCTAGTCAAAACTGACATTGTGAGTTTCTAAAACATAAATGCGACATAAAGTTTAGTTTTAGTTTTTTTCCTGTTTTTTGCAGCTAGTGCCACGAGATGCGTTTTGAGATCCGATATTGTTGAGGTGCTGGGGTAGCTTACAGCGCTCCCCAGACCCTTATCTGGATTCGGAAGGCCGGAGAAAAAATGGGAAAAGGAAGCAAGGATGAGATAATATGTGGGAGGGAAAGAGGGAATCACGAAAAGGAAGGGGAGGGAAAAGATCAATCCCACCCGAACAAAAACGGTGTCTACGGCTTTGCATGCAAATTGTTTTTGCACATCAGAACGCACACGGTCAACCACTCAGGCGTCAATAACGTTGAATGACCGGAGCGATGCGCGTGACTTGAGACCCACAGTGACCTCGCGTTGCATTGAGTACTCCTACTCCGCCGTACCGGTGTCACATTGAAATGTTTCCCCATGAAAAATCCACCCGGGGAGAGATAATCACGGAATTGATATGTCTCCCCCTCATTAAAATATTGCCGGCCCTATAAAAGTCTCCTCATCATAGGATCGCCCCTCTATCCCCCAGAAGTCTCCCCGGCCGACAATTTACCGGCAAAAATTCGTCCGACCTGGGCGGCCGCCCAGGGGTGACGGATTTTTGCCAGTAAATTGTCGGCCGGAGGAAACTTTTCTGCGGTGCGATCTTATAATGGGCACCGGCAGCGAGGTTATAAAGCGAATACAATCTATAGATGGAATGCCGAGATACGTCGCTCCGACGGTCTGACGGACCACACAGCCCGTGAGTGACTATTACGCCGCTGAGTTCGATCTCGCCAGAGATACAAGCGCCGCCAATCAGTCTGCAAACTAGCTGAACGGCGGTTCGATTCAATTGTAGGCCTACATGGCATCTCGGCTGGTATTTGCCGATTTGCTGGTATTTAGTACTTTATTGGTATGTCGCATCCCGCGTATCGACGGACATCTTGGGTGGTTCCTCGGACCGTGGCGACGGTGACGGGTTTTTTGTAGTAAAAGAAGGCGTTAATCGAAACCGAATATCAGCTGACGGGAATACTCAAACTTTAGAAACCAGCGTCTAAAATGCTACAGCCAAAACCGTTTTCACATACATCAAACATTTGTAGAATTTGCGGGCAACACCATAACAGTTCTACTCTACACCTACTGCATATGACGCCGTCGGTTCCCATCGTAGCCTACCTCGCTGTCGACTCAACGTCTACGGTTGTCGGACTTTTTCGACTGCTGCTGGTCCGACGGTTTGGAACATGTTACCTGACAAGCGCTGGATTTGATAGTTTCAGACAATTTTTTTTTATAAAATTCAATATTTTACTTTTACATGTGACCAGTGCATTGGAGATGTATACGCTGTACAAATACTCGTTTTTCTTATAAACTTTGCATGCGCCTAGCAGCTGACTTCTCAGCAGTTGGTGCACTGAGACTGCAGTGAGAGCGTGCATGGCTGCTGGATCTGGGAGTCTGCAAAACGCACGGCTGTGCAAGGCAGCGTAAAGTTTAGTTCTTGAGCGATGTCTGTTGCCGGATGTACTGCACGCATGCTCGCCTGGGGCAGCCGAGTCCGGGAACTTTGTAGTTCGGTTCGAGTCGTAATAGCGTTGCTGCGGACACAGAGCTCGCGGGTATTCAAGCATAGCGACATGTGTAATAGCTTGGTGCATAGGAATCCTCAGGCGGAACGAGCGCCTGAGCGGTGGCACGGCTTATCTTACTCTGTGACTTACCGTTCACTGGTCTGCCGAGTGCATGCGTTAGAGAGTGCCGACATGTAAAACTGCAATTGCAGCTAAACTAAAACTTGTGTTTGGGATTTTATTTTAAGCAGATATAGACATCGCCAAAACTGCCTTGAGCTGTTTATACCTAGTTGGCTTACTGGTTACTATTAAGATGGCTGATTGTCTACGGAACAAGTAAACCATTTCGATATATAGCCAATCACCGAAGTCAACTCAGCCTTCAATCCCTTCGGGGTAGGTAAATCGAGTACCGATCTGCTAGGTTAGGATTAAGGCGAAGCCCGTTTTCCTGTCGGGTTTCTTGCTGTCGGGTGGCAGGTAAACACTGTGTGATTTCATATGACAGGTGACGCTTCGTGGCTCTGAGATTGGTTTTTTCCATAAAAAAGTTATACACTCCCTTACCTTAATAAAACACCAATTACGCATTAGTATGACTTTTATTTGTACACCTAGGCACCCCGCTGACAGACGTCTGTTGTTGTTGCTGTTGCTGTTGTGTTATTTTTGCTGCTGCTGATGATGATAATAAATGTACAAAACATAAGTTTACACACTTGTTAATAGCAACATTTAAGGACTTGCACATCGAATGCAGAAAAAAATTACAAAAGTTGATATTGCCCGCATTTCATTGACTGTGTGTCAGTGTGCTGCTGAAAAAAACCTCCCATTAGACGCAAAGATCTTGGAGATATCTCTTACAGAATTCGAATTATAGTCTTTTTGTCTCAAATTTCGTTGCCATGGCAACAAGGGTCGGTCGGAGAAAAATTTTGTTTGCAGTATTCGATAGCCCAACCTCAAAATCCTTCCTATAGACGCAAATTAGATCTCGCAGATATCTCTAGCAGAAGCCGAGTTATAGCCCATTTTTTCCCAAATTTCGTTGCCACGGCAACCAGGGAGAGTCAGGGGTAAATTTGAATGACACTGTTAGATTGGCCATCCTTGAAAACCATGCCATAGAACCAAACATTACGAGTTTATCTTATATACAGCCAAAGTTATGACCGTTTAAAGAATTGTTTAATTTTCCCCATAGGCGCCATTTTTTCAAAATTTTTAATATATACGTTAAATATTAAATTTTAATTTTTCAACCTTAAAAAGGCACATTCTTGCTTGATACCGCATCGTTTGAGCCATCGCGCGCAAAAATCCACTGATTGGTCTGACCTGTAGGTAAGTTGGTGAAAAAAGGTATATACATAGCTACAAAATTTTTTGCGTATATTTCACCTATTTGCCGAGAAGCCCCCCCTTGGTCAGATTTACATAAAGTTTGCATGAGTGGTCATTTAGCCGACGTAATCAACCGTGCCAAATTTTATCTCAATCAGATAAGGGGTTTTGATTCTGTGGGGGTCGAATTTTTGGCTTTCCCATAAAAAGAGAAGTCGCCGTTAGCACATGGCTCGAACTACCGTTCAGTCTGTGATGATGATAACGGTACAAACTGATACTGATGCAGGTTGCGACGTGCGTTTTAACTTCTACACTATAGGCATAAAAACACACCAAAATTTATCGATCGTAACTTGAGAATGGATTACCAGATTTTAATGAATGACCATCAAAATAATGATCATTTATGTTTTCATCTCACTGAACGTCTGTTTCTGCACTACCTGTGGTAAACGGAACAAGCAAAATAATACATTTTCATCAATGCAGTATCATTATTTGATTCAAATAACACACATGTAGCACATTATGTTTAAATTTTTAGCGCTTTGGCTGACAGTTTATTTATTTGTTTAGTTGTGCAACTGCTCACAGTAAATATTCAAAATATCGGCCATTTGTGTAAACACAGGCAAGCGGATGCATTCTCTATTCGTTGACAGCAGTGTTGATAATGTTCTGCTTCAGACTTCAACCAGTAGCTTCTTGAGTTCATTGATATTTTTAAACAGCGTTTTTAAAACTTGCTGCTGCATAACACTGCAAACATTGTCGACTGACTGTGATCAGGGCTGTTAGGAGTTACATATCTGGAGTGATAAAATTTACTGATGTTTTTTAAAATTTTAACTGTTTCCCAAGGTAACGCAGAAACAGACGTTAGATGAGTTAAACATATGAACGACCATTTAATGACCAGTTGTGTTAGAAATGTTCATACTAAAAACCATCAAAATCTCATTATTCTTCTCCAAGTTACCGTCAATAATGTCACAGATTGTTTTTGGCGTTTTTGTTCATTTTAATGCAGATTTCACGTGTTTTGATTTCCCCAGATAATGCAGAAGCATATATTGGGTGAGGTGGAAACTTGAGTGATCGTTTAATGGCCAGTTATGTCCGGAAATCTTGTACCAAAAATTATTAAAATCCAATAATCCACCTTTAAGTTATGATCAATAAATTTTGGCGTGTTTTTTATGTCTCGCAGTGTAGTACTGTTGTGTTCGCATCGCATGCATGCAGTAATGCAGTTACGTTTCAGTCGTACTCAGTAAGGCCCGTCGAGAGCCACAGCAGGGCCCGGGGAAACATTCTCGCGGAACCCCCAAACATTTTCACGGGGCCTCTCTGGGGAGACAATTTTTGAATTTTTCGAAATTAAACATTTTGGCGTACTTTATATTTCTTTATATTTTATATTTATATTTCTGGTCGACGGCGAAGCCCCCAAACGTCGCGGGGCCCGGGGTTGCTTATCCTTCCTACCCCACCCTCTCAACGGGCCTGTACTCAGTTTGTTCTTTTTGTTTTGTTTCTTGGCCAGTAACGCTTGCTTTTTGCTGTGCCTTTAGCCGTTTTCTGTATGAACCGTCTTACTCCGTTTAGATCTATCGGTGTTGTCCACTTTCCGAGTTACATTTTTAAACTTTAGTCGCGTCCATAAAGTGACACTATCTCTCTAGGCTGTTTTCAGTCTTTCTCTTTGCGTATATCCCAGGCCGGATACCGTCGGGACTGCAGATACAATCTTGCTCCGTCCAACAATCCTCGTCGGCGGCTTGGCTTGGTTTTATTAAAATAAGACGCGCAATAGAGTGCGACGGACGATCGTAACTCACGAGCACAGAACAAAAGAGCATGTTGCCAATAGCAACATGCTCAGCAGCAGCAGCAGCATCAGCAGCGCTCAGCATCTCGCTGATGAGATGATGGAGGCCATGCAGCGAGCCGGGCAAGCAGCAAGCCGATGCCTTTGTCTTGTTGTTAATCTGTTTGCGTGATAAGCGCGCGTGCGTGTTTGACGTGTCGCTGTCATCGTGGGTGGTCGCCCGCCTAGAGTGCATGGCACTGCCACCAATTGTCTCCGGTGTCGTCTGCGGTCTCTTGTCTGCAGCCTGTTGACTCAGACCGAAAATAGCCTACTGTTTATTTCTGTTGAACTGCTGCCCACGCAAGACGCAAGAAAAAGCACGCAACAAATGCAAGGGAAGCAGCAGACGCAATTGACCCAAGTTACGCAAGAGCCAAAAACGAACGCAAAGACAGTCTGATGCGGTGTCTGTTTTTGCGTTACGTGCGTTCCTTTAGATGGAAACTTCTGAGCAAATCCAGTGCTATCGTGACAAGGTATGAATGGGGCAAATTTTTTGTTAAAAATTTTCTCTTTTATTTGAGGCTAAAAATTCCCAATTTTGTAAAAAAAATTGGGATTAACACCTAATCTTCTCTGTCGGAAAATTGCAACTTTCTAACTTCTGCGATCTAGAACGACGCTGAGTTAAACGACTTCAGTGGCGGCAAGTAGAAGTTTCAGACTCCAGAGTTGGTCATGGGTCATTTTTCGTACTTTTACCGATCAATCCAAAGCTTATGGATTCATTTTTACCAGATATCTTGACTGCTAGCGATTTTCCTTACTTGCGGTTTTTCGTTCGAGTTTTTTTAGTTCCAGTTTTCGTTATTGTTTTTTTAAAAGTTTTTTTGTTTGCTGCTTTTCGGCTTCTGTATTCACGTATATCTGTTTTTGAATTTTTTTTCTAGTTTTCATAGTTTTCTACGAAACAATGCTTGTTGTATTTCTTTCGTTTCAGTTTAGTTTGAAACAGTTATTTCAGTTCGTGTACTGTAAAATGGCAGCTTTCCTGTCAGTTTTTCAGTGCAAATCATTCATCATATCGCATGGATGCAACTCAGTTTTGTTTTCATTCATGCGGATTACTGTTTTATTTCAGGCCTGATACCCGAGGGAGAATTGTTGTGTACTGCTACTATGGGTTGTTTTTACAGATCAGCTGCTTGCTGTCAACGCTGAAAGAAAGTTTTATTAAAATCAGATAAGAACAATATCGAACGACAGATAATCGCGAGCGACCCGTAGTAGGCCTGTGCGTACTTTGCCTGCGGGCAGCGTTAATCTTGCTACGTAGCTGGTTTTCAGCTCGCTTTCCATGCAACGTAACGTGAGCAACGCAAGACACCGTTGCATACTTTTTGACGCAAACTACAGGGGCGCCGAAAATGACAAACGTGAAAATGACGGATCATTAAAACTGCAAGACGTGAAAATGCAGTATATTAAATTACAAGACATAGATGTAATGTTTTAGGCGACTGAATAGAATGAGTACTAGATTTAAATTTAGCATTGCTCATCAGTTTGTAGCCTTTTGCTTCTCTGATATGAATAATGTTTAAGATCAAAACACGATCGGCTTGATCACACACAAAACAACAGTCCAGTCGCGGGGTTCTAGATTTTGCACCGCGTCTGCAGTATAGCCTGTTACTCCAACGATTCGACTCTTTAGCGACGATTGTTGTGTCTTTTATCGTTGCCTTATTACTTGGTCCGTCAATTTCATGTCCTGAAATTTTATGTCTGATATTTTCAGTTAACTCCTCCCTATTGACGCAGTCGACGCGAGGAAAGTATACGCAATAAACGCAAGAAACGCAGCAGCTGACGCAACGGCCGAAACGAACGCAAGAACCGCCTGAAGCGGTGTCGATACACTGTGTCCGACAAAAAACGGACTCCCTAGACGTCGTGCAATAAAAATGTGAAATTTAAACGAATTTGAATAAAGTTTTGTACACTTAATCCCCAATAAATTCCTGAAACCATTGCCAAATTTCGTTAAAAATATTATTTTTTACCAAAATTATTGCTGAATATCGGTAACAAAATATCTCCGTTACCAATATGGTGTTACATAAGTAAACTGTGTTCACTTGCGTAACTTTAACAAACAACATCTGTGTGAGGTTGTTTTCGTGGGTTTGATCCTAGACCTATCGCTAAACTTAATTTAGAGTTAACCTAGGCCTAATGCTAAGTAATCGGACACAAAATTGAAAATAAAACGATAATGTGATTTAATAAGCAGCACATGTACAGCGTGCGAATTATCATATAAGTGCAACGCCAATAAACGAAATTTGAACAGAAATACAAATATACAGTCAAACAATCAAGCAGTCGCAGCTGCTAATAAAAATATTTCAATCAAATTTTCAGACTGTTCAGTTTCACCGTTTAATAGATATATCACGTCGACCTATCTAAGGTCAGATATAAACTGACGAATAGCTCAATAGAACGAATATTATATGACATAGAACCACAGGCAATATACACATAACTAAGCCACATATAAAGGGCTTAATATCATGATCTGCGCTCGCACAGGGGTCTCCTCCCCTTCTTACAATAAATGTAAGGGATCCACACAGGCCTCCCAATCTATCAAACTCCGACAGCGATTCCTCCTGCGTTTGGCGAAACAAGTCCGGTGAAGTTTGGTCCAGTAACCTTGGAGATCTCGATGTGGAATTGTACCCACCCAAAGCGCATTTTTCAGAAGACCATATTTTGACCCCTAGTCTTACTAGCGCACCCTCACCGGGGACGAAGGCCTCCCTTACAATTTTTTTAAAGGGGAGGTTAAAAAAGGCCTTAATTGTAGCGAATTAGCCACTATAACTTTAGAGGCAAAAGGAGTAGCCTAATGAAACTTTGCCACGTGACGTAGTGCTAAGTAAAGCTGATAACATGCGTACAAATTTTAAGGTGCACAGCCCCCTTAAAATTTGGGATAGCGAAAAATGTCCAAAATTGGGCGTGATTTAGGACAACTTTCAACTTTGAGCGCGAATATTTCTGGAACGGATGGAGATATTAACAAGCGGTAAACGGCATTATTAACTACCTTCTCTCCCGCGTTGAACAAAAGAAATTAGGTGAACTTTGGGCCACTAACGACAACGGTTAGTTGGCTAATGTCTACTTACCCTAGGTCGAGACAGCACGTTCTGCGTATTTTAATGCGTTGGAGTTTTGGCCACGTGACTTTGCTACGAGAGCAATGTGAGCCCACTAAATTGCCCCCCAATCGAACTTAGGGCGCCGGGCGGACTCACGTTGGACTTCGCCCCAAATTTCTAATTGTTTATGTTATTTCGATTGCGTCAACAAACGTCACTTCCGCTTGAGTGACTGCAGTATGTAACGCCATATTCGTAACGAAGATATTTTGTTATCCATATTCAACATTTGATAATTCCCATTAAATTCCTGAAGCGACTGCCAAATTTCGTTGAGAAATATTATTTCTTACCAAAATTAAGTGTGCGAAACGTTATTCATATTTGTTTAGATGTGACATTTTTATTGCACGATGTCTAGGGGGTCCGTATTTACCGAACATAGCGTATTCTTGCGTTAGCGTGATTTGCGCTAGTTGGAAACCGGGGTTTAGACGAGTACCTGCTAGTCACGTGGTGCGAGCATGAAACTGATATAGCCGACACTGGCATAGGCCTATGCGATATTCCACGCCATACGTTGTACAATTGATTAAAACATATTAAACAGAAACAGTTTGCTGAACGAAATTGGCAGATAACGGCGTTGCTGTCTTCAATTTGTAGTACTGGTAAATCATGTTTCTGTTTCGTTTCACAATATTTTTGCCAATTTTTTTTCTAAGCTTTTCTGCATTTTTTAGATCCTTTGTGATTTGCGGTCAATAAGCACATAATTAAACCAACTTATTTTGCAACCGTCATGACGGGCCCTATTACAGGTTTTGTCCGTCCCCTCGTGTCCCGTACGGGCTCCTAATCCGACAACAAAACAACACTGAGAAACTGAAATTAATATGAACAATTCTTGCAACAGGAGGAGTGTGCCATTTGTGCAGATGTCAAAGGTCAGGGGACGGCTGCTCAATATATCGGTACTGCGCCGTTATATCAGGGTTTGAATTGTGAAAAATTAGCTGGGGGTCGAACTTCTCGACAGTCGGAGCCTAAAATTATGATGTAAACCGTACGCATATAGGCTAGTATATAGCTTACCCTCCAAGGGCATAACTTTACAGTGTGTTAAGGGGTTGAGAAAACAGTTTGGGGTTCAATTCTCCCCCAACTCCTCGGGCAATTCAAACACTGCATTGTATATTTTAGCCTAAATTATTATTTAGCCAAAAGCCCTGTAGCTCAGAGATAGATTATCAATAATATAAGAGCTATAGACAATCTTTAACGTTCTGACTTTTCTACACTGTGCGTTATACACTGTCTGAAAAAAGAAACTACCTAGACATCGCACAATGTGAAATCTAAATGAATCTCAATAAAATTTTACACACTTTATCTCCGCTAAATTGCTAAAACGATCACCACATTTCGTTGAAAGAATGTTATTTCTTTAAAAATGTATTGAGGATTAAGTACGGAAAATTTTATATAGATCCGTTTAGATTTGACATTTCTATTGTATGATGCTGAAGGGTTACTTTTTTCGGTCACAGTGTACGTCGTTGACTGTATGTTGCAACTTGAAAAGTCAGAAATCAACGTTCGGTTGTGTTTTGTTCTGTGCAGCAGCGGAGGTTGTTGTCGCGATGACGTCACGACCGTTGCTTAGCGACAACGATGACGCGGAGTAACTAGCCGTTGTTTGGTGGTATCCATGGCAACGGTGCATCTTCAGCCGGTGCAGGATGCGGTGGGAGTCAGGTCACCTGCAGCAGCAGCTCGTGGCACTAGACTACCTGTAGTGTCATCGTTACCTGTACCGTCGTCGTCAGTAGACCGTCAGGGTGCTTTGCCGCGTACATCGCCGCACCTCAGCATCGGTCCACAACACACGTAAGTTGCCCGCCACCGGTTTACTCGCACTGGCGTAGCCATAGGGAAGGGGCACTGGGGGCACGTGCCCCCTATACCGCTTTTTAGAAACCTACTCAATTACTCAAAAAGTGTCAAAATGCCTCCAAAACACTTCATTTTTACGCAAAAATACAAAAGTTTTATGAGGAGGGGGTACTCCTCGCCATGCTCTACTTCAACTGTTTTTTTCTCCCCCACATCTAGATCTTGGCTACGCCACTGTTTACACGCGGTGTAGTTAATGGGGGTGAGTTTACCCCGTGCATCTCGCCGTGCCATGCTAGAAACAAAAAGCCCAGCTGTCGCTAGGATAGCCGACCGTACTGGTTGTCAGCGACCTTCAAGGTTGTCCAAAGTCGATGATTTTTATTTCATTTGAAAGCCAATATGCGACTTCCTATCAATGATCAAAAACAATCTAGGTCCTGTCTTGCATCGTTTAGCCACAGAACATCCGTTACAGACGGACGGACGGACAAACAGACGACAACCACGACAACAGTTCGACCGTTACTAAAGTACGATCGGCTAAAAAATTAAGTCTAATGGTCGATTCACATATACGACACAACTCAACTCGACTCAACTGAGCTGTTAGCACTGTGACGTCACGCTGCTTTGCACATACGACGCGGTGTTTGCTCAGCAGTTGAGTAGAGTTGAGTTGAGTCGCGTCGGCGTCGTAGGTGTGGATTGGCCATGAGAGGATGTCCATTATGATATAATGCAAAAATTTAGAAATATTTTGTTTTACAAGGTAGTGTATCGACGCAGTTACGAGGGTCGTTCGATAAATAAGTTACAAAACAGCACCATTCTGTTAGCTTTCCAAATATAAAAAAATCCGAAATTTTGTAATTACTTTTATTGTGAACACGTGTAGACATTATTTTGATAATGACATCATTATTGTGTGACGTCATCCGTCCATAAAATACAGTTTATTTGTGTATTATTTTCTCCACCAGTAATCCTGTAAAACTTGCAAGTGGCAAACAGCAAAGAAACGAGAAAAAATGAATAAAGTTAACGTGTCATTGTCATTTCTTAAAATATTAAAGATTAGTGTTTTATTTTTACTCCTCGCGCCATAAGGGGATGTCAGACGAACGACAAAGTCGGCCGACATTTGTGAGCGTGGTTTAGTTGCCCGACAAAATCGGCCGACAAAATCGGTGAACCATGACACGGCCGATATTTTCGTCTGCTACTTTGTACGATATCAGCTAGCACAACAGCCGAATGCTGCAGGTCGCAAAATAATACTTGCATCACTTTTTTCTGCATCTAATGAACGAAAATAAATAACAAACACAATAAATAACTAGAATAAATATTCATCTTCCGTTGTAAACAATTATCATGGCAACATAAGCAAAATTTGTTGTCCGTTATACAAAAAGTCGGCCGACAAAATCGTCGAAGATAGAACATGCTCTATCTTGGCCGACAAAATCGGGCGATTTTTGCATGATACACGACAGATTTTTGTCGGGCGATTTTGTCGGCAGATAAAATCGGCCGATTTTGTCGTTCGTCTGACATCCCCTATACGTTCCTAACGTAGCGAAGAAAAGTATATAAGATCAGTGTAATATTGAGGACCGACCGACCGACCGACCAACGACCGACCTCAAGAGCCAAGGTCGTGACCCCATTATCTTCGAGGCGCCATATCTCCGTAACTGTGCCAGATAGACGCATGTGTTTAGGTATAACAAGACAAATGGCAACTAGCGTCATCGACCATTATTGGAAACTTTTGGCAATAAAACAGCAAAGATATATATGTAAAAAACTTACCAGTTTACAACTGTGTGTAAGGACGATGTGATGATATCAGTCCTCTAAAACAGCAAAAATCATTTGGGTAACCTTAGATGGGGCTATGCATATGGCG
>Ga0209367_1006174_pt1 | contig 16608 bp, 12 predicted proteins | sample WorMetLIZISLAND2_FD_187412 | JGI IMG/M metagenome (GOLD analysis project Ga0209367, IMG submission 187412) | Marine gutless worms symbiont microbial communities from Max Planck institute for Marine Microbiology, Germany - Olavius geniculatus... ... | reverse complement strand
TATTATAGATCCCACCACACCGTAAATGCGTCTCTACACTACCTTGTGAAATATCAATGAGATATCCATACATAACGATAATAACAAAACATTTTGGTAAAATTGAAAAAAAAACACTTCAGACCAACATTGCAGTGAATGGTCTGTACGACACAAAACTCTGTGGGTCTAACACAGTCTAGTGTCATATGGATCATTCATTGCAATGTTGATCTAAAGCGTTTTTTTCACTTACATGGATTTTTGTTATTATTGTTAGTTTTTGCTTACATTTATATTTTGCAAGGTAGTGTAGAAATGCATTTACCGTGTGATCACTGTTGTGGGATATATAATAATAATAGTCACATTATTGCAAATTGTCTGCAGAGTGTGCCAGTGACAAAATTTTGAAAACTGGTCAAAACTGGCAAAGATATGGACAAAAGTAAAGTGGCATGTTTTTTATGGCCCACAGTGTAGAAGAAAAAATGTGTTATGTCCACTGTCCAGGAGCGTAAATACAAAAGAACTGCAAAAGCTGTCAGAAGATGATATTCATGTAGATGCCACAGCAGGCAATGGTCATCAGTCTCGCCAGCACTAAGAGACGGATGAATGTTGGAATTAACAAATTACATGTAGATAAAAAGTACCAAAACCACACAAATACTAGTTTTTTGGTAACTCGGTAAAATGCCAAGGACTAAAGAAAGAACTGAAATGCAATGAATATACATACACTCCGTGGATTATTAGCCAGATGCAGATCCATATGCACCATACTGATTATCATATGCTGCTGATGCATCAGCAGATTCATACGCACCTCCAGCATAGCTTGCGTAGCCACTGACACCAGCAATGGGATAAGCCGTGCTGTACGCATTGACCGGTGCACCACTTGCATCATAGGCCGATGCAGCCGTGCCATAACCACCTGCCAACACCACGTTGTACTATGTAGCAACATACGTTATGATGTATGGGTGACCAAAATCAGGATGGCATCAAGGCATTAAATATCGTATTGTAAGTCGTTAACTCATCAGTGCAATGTTGCACACCAGGCCTATAGCCGAGGGGGTTTATTGGGTTCAAATGAAGCCAGTTGAAACCAGAAAGTTGGCTATTTTATAAGTTCATCGTATGGTTAGCCCTTGCCTACCTTTTATGAGGACACAAGTATCTCTAAAGAAACCTCTAGCAATTGCTGAAATAGTGTTTTCTGCAGTTGATATACCAACTCAACAAATGCAACACCGTTTTGAAAATAATGGTGAACATACCACAGATGTGTACAAGTAATTTGAGCAAAGCTCACGTGACGCGTGACAGCAGTGGTCCTGCCACCTTGGCAGTGAGTGTACAGCAATAAGATATTAATGCATCTTGAAAGCGTACTTAAATTTGAGGCCTTCGCATGGAAGAGTCCTTGAATTTAAGAGATCGAAACTTGTATTTTTCAAAAGATACGTTCTATGCTAAAATGTCATACGCAGGTTTTCCAGGTCCATCTCCAGCCATTTCGATGCAATTCACCTGCATCCAAACATTGCTAAAATTCACCAAAAACCCGTTTTGGGGGATTCAAAATTGTTCAAGGTCATCGATGTTGATAAATCTAAAAAGCCTGTCACCAGTGCTTGTTAAGATATGCAGCATGTCTGTACCTATCTGCAACCATTTTCAGACTTAACGAGCCAATAATGGCAAAATAATGTCTTTTTAAGGCGTACCCCTCTTTGATGCCCTCACTCAAGGAAAACCCCCGCACCCAGGGGCACGAAATTTTGCCAAAAAACTAGAGTCCTTGGGGCAGCCCATGGTGAAGATTTCGTGATCCTAGCTTGCACCGTTTTGACACAATACAGCAGTGTGATGGACAGACAGACTGATGCTCAGGCCAGACGTTAAAACCAAATAATCATACTTAAACAAACTAAAACATTGGCATCTATTGCAACAAAACAGTACAAGATACAGTACACTCCCTGAAGCATAATCATATCAACAGAGAAAAAGTTGTTTCCTACTATTCTAGAAAACAAAGCTGCCAAACTAATGCAAAGGAATTAATAAGTCTGTTAAATTTTAACCCAATGACCAAAATTACTTTGCACGGCCATCATGCTGTGCTTAATTGTTACCAAAAAATCAACAAAAGTCAAAAAAGAACTTCAGAAATCATACTCCTGTACCGTCACCTACGCTATCAATGCTGTGAATTCAGGTTTGGTGCACTTCTCTAATTCTTGTCATTTCATTCCTAATAAATTTTATACCAATTTGTGTGATTTTTAAAAAAAGTTAATTGCACAACAGCTCTAATAAGAATTACGAGCAAGATGCACTACAACCTCCATATGGGCCGAGAGCTTTTGCTGCATGACTTGCACTTTTCATGGCCCCACCACCATAGGCATATTGATACCCTGTGCCAAGGCCACTGTTGTTACTAGAAGCATCGGCATATCCTAATACAAAACAATCACACAAAACCAACATATGCAGCAAATACATACGAACCTTTTGATCATCCAATGAATCTATTCATTTTTTGTCCCAAAATGCACCTCCTGACTAATTTTTTTAGAAAGATCTTAATTTTGATATGACAGCAGCAACATTATGAAGGATAGATGTACAAAATAAAAAAAGGTAAAAATCGTCAATTTGTATAGCGCATTGTCGAAAACACGCCTCTAATGCGCTTTCGTCACTAACCAGAGCCGTCTGCCGCATGGCCATCTCGTGCAGCCTGCAGACACAGGCTGGCACAGCGGTCAGCTAGGCAGCCCCAGTCAGCTGTACCAAGGTCCCCACCTTCCATAACCCATATAATGGGTTATTACTCATTTTACCATCCCGCAGAGGGTAGAAGGCTGAGTCAACCTAGCTGGCAGGCTTCGCACCAAGATGGTTTACCTGCCCGCAGGCAGTCACTCATCGCAGTACTAACCGGGCCCGGAGTAGAGTAACTTCGTTTCAGCCGAAACGTGCTACCAACTACGCCACGCCACTAGCCGTAATATGGGATTGGACTGGATACAGATCCCGCCAGACATCCGATGGTTTCTGCCGACCTGGCTTGGATCCAAATACAAAGTCTATGGATTCTGTCAGGATCTGGCTGGAGCCCGCATCCTAGGATCAGGGCTAGGTTTGGCCAGATCTGAACAATATAGATCTGGTGCACCGCTGAACTCATGGATGTGATATGAAAAAATTAATGCTTCCAGCATCAACTAATGATGGCAGAAGCATACAAACACTACCGAACCAATATCGACAGTACGCTCAGTAATGCTGTAATTTCACCTGCAGGTGCTGCCGCTGCAGCATAACCTTGACTCGAGTCAGACTGCACCCCACCATATGCACCATACAGATTGGTACCTGTCATTCAACAACCATAAACTTGTTAGCTTGGTCCATATACAGCAACAACCCACAGAAGTAACTGTAAAAAGAAGTAAAATGTAAGTAAACAACATAAAGTCGTTCCCAAGCCATAACACCCATAAAATGGCACTGATCTCCGTTTCCTTACCCAGGCCCGTGGAGAGGGTGGGGAAGAGGGGGTAAGCTACCCTGGGCCTCACAACGTTTGGGGGCCATGCCATCGCTCACGCTCAGAAATAAAGAACACCAAAATGCACCATTCTGAAAAGAATAATTCAAAAAATGTTTCCCCAAAGGGCCCTGCTAAAATGTTTGGGGCCCCGCAAGAATGTTTCCCCAGGCCCTGCTATGGCTCTCGATGGGTTTGTCCTTAGCCCTTACTGGCAGACCACGAATACACAGCTAGTCATCGTGTGGTGTGCGTGTTTGTGCCAAGCTTTCACTGGTAGTCACCATGATAGCCGGGTTGAGTTGACGTGGTGGCTTGCAATGTAAAGTACATTGATTGACAGTGATGTTACTACTAAAACAAGTTGCCAACCAGTGCTGCTTATATGAGTTGTATCACGACAAGAAGCAATTTGCACTTCCAAAAATAACAGTTTACTAGGTGCTCAAACCACATCACATTCTTCGACAATCCATGCTAGCAAAGTATGACATACCACTGCCCATATCAGCCACATCAGCTCATATCCAGTAAAATACTAATTGTTTCCCATCCAATTAGGTAACCTTAACAATTAGTAACAATTAGTTAACCTTAGCACACAGTAGGTTAGCAACTTGATAAACTTGGTTGCTTTCAAATAACCCATGGTGAGATTCAATTACAACCCATCAGTTATGAGACAAATTTTCTAAAAAAATCATCCTGCAAACATGATGCATACAATGACCGACAGGTGCAACCTTACTATGTGAAATTAAGCAAGTCACATTTTGTTCCATTTGGACTGTTCCATTTGGATGGGTCGGTGTCGGCAAATGGTGACGGTGGGGCTGGCTTCACCATTTTTGTGCATGGAATGTTACGTGTGGCTGACGCCGCTCCAGCAGGACAGGGAGTGTCTGATCTCTGATCTTAAAGCCGAGGCTGTTGCCTGTTTGGCGGGACTCCAAACAGTGTTCACCCTCGAGAACTGTAGTGCTTGTCAGGGCATCAGAGTCCTCACCGATTCCAAGTCCCTCGTCCAACGCTTGTCTCAAGGTCCTGCACGCCAGAGTGACCCCATGTTTTGTTCCATTTGGACTGTTCTGTCAGCTATCGGCTCATCGAATGCAGTTAACGTCCAATGGCACCGGCACACATGGGCCTGCAAGGCAATTCAGCAGCTGACCAAGAAGCGAAGCGAGGGAGCATGCTTCTACAGTCAACCGTTCCTATGGACTACTTTTCAGCCACCAAAGCTCTTAAACGACATCAACGAAGCATTGCTGAGGATAGGTACCTTAGCAATCCTCATGCCAGGGTTCATAGAGTATTTACAGGCAGACAACACTGTTACCAGCATTGGCAACGGGGTTGGTCCAGGGACCAGTGCATCATGGTGGCACAAGTATGCACTGGCCATTCTTCGCTGGCAGCAGCTTACCTACACCATATCGGGCGCTGGGACTCGGCCCATACTGTCAAGGCGCCAAAGAAACAGTTGAACATCTGGTGCTTCGATGTCTGGCTTACAATCAGGCCAGGAGACAGCTTCACAACAGATCCGCAACACCTCTGGAGCTACCTGGAATGAATTGTGATGGTGATTGGTGATGCACCCCCCCCCAACTGGAAATGAGAGACAGAGAGAGAATGACAATGCAGAATATCAATAAACTACCATAATTGACATAATCAGCCAGCTTGTTGGCATCAGCTCTACTGCCTCCGTATGAACTCATTGCTGCTATGGCAGGATCAAACGTTGACGGCCGATCAACACTATATGGCGCAGGTCTTCTTCCTCCTAGAACAACCATCAGTGATTAACAATTACAACTAGATCTGGTAACAATCTTTAAAAATTGGTCATTAATTAATTCTCAATTTAAATTAAAAAGTAATCTCTGATCACTGTCCAAAAAAATTGCACACTGCACATTCGGAGAATACTGTTATCAGTTACCAAGAAACAGCTATCACAAATGCATTGAGATACCGTACAATCATGAGTGGTTTTCATCCAGTCTTGTAAGCAAACTAAAATTTGCACATTTTCAGGAGAAAGAAGCAATCATTTTTTATTGGCATTATATTCAGCTAAGCACACAAAACAGACGTTGTAGGACATGATGTGACCTACTTCAGCCTTTCTTTCTTACCGATGTATCTAATCCGAAAATTTAACAATTACATTTTTAACTGTTAAACTCTTCTGACAATTAATCAAGTCACTACTTGTTAACTTCTACAGCTCTGACTATAACACATTAGTCCAATTCACACAGCACATGGTACAAAGTCTGACACAACAAATGTAATTTGGCCATTATGCTATAAAACCTGAAGCTTTATTTCAGCTCAGAAAGTGAACTTATTAACGATTATGAAAATGAAAACATTGACGTTATGAGCAAAACTAGAAATTACACTCTCTGTCAGTTTCAACGGTGTTAAACCACAGCCAAAATGCTGAAAAAATGATGCTAATAAATCAGACTTAAACGCAACGCCACTACTAAATACAACTGCAAGCATCATCAGCAACTCGGCACACAACTGTGACTTACTGGTGCTGGCACAACTAGATGTTAAACTCTCATCGTCACGAGGCAATGCTTTCTTCACTTCACACTTGCGTCCATTTATGAAATGCATTCGAACAGCTTCGAACAAAACAATGAAAGTCAGTCAACTGTGTATTTGCAAATTTTGCATGTCTACAATATGCGAAAAGATACTAACTCTTGGCGTCTCAACAAAGTTGTTAGAAAATATTAAGTTGAAAACAAAACAACACACAAACCAGTTAAAAGATACGGCAGACCGCAGAGCATTGCACAGAACTGCTCAAAAAATGCTAGTAACACTATTGTGACTCACAGCTATAAACTGCATAATAACGAAGAAGAGTAAATCAGGGTTGTGAATGTAAACATAAGTTTTTAAGACCAATGACTGATTATCGTGATTAACAACCAATATTAGAAAGTGTACATGCATGAGCCACTACAGCCACACCTCTTCATGATGGTTTTACTGTTTTTTTTTGTTAACATCATTCAATCCACTTGATAATTAATCAAAGCAATCAGCACTAAAACATTTAATCATTACAATTTACACAGAAAGAACAGTCAAGATGCAGATTTACGAGCATAACAAGAACCAAATGACTTCCTATCAACAAGTATTACATAAGGTAGAAGCGATATATGGCAGCAGACAAGCAACATACTGCACAGCTGGTCGACGGCATCCGCACTCTCAAAGACGACAAATCCAAATCCTCGGCTGTTGCCTGTAAGCTTGTCTGTCATGACTGAAGCTGTCTGAACAATGCCGTAGCGTGAGAAGTACTCACGAAGATGCTCGTCGCGAGTGTCTTGACTGATGCCTCCAACAAATACTTTCTTCACTGCAATGCCCCCTCCACGATGTGCAACACTGCTAATCTCCTGACACATCAAAACTAGACAACGTCAAACATATCAGACGACTCATCATTATTACTCGTATAACAATGAGAACATATTTAATTTTTGTAAAATGGTATCTTCAGTCACGAATTTACAACTTCAATCAACAGTTCAACTATACATTAGATTACCATATAAACTTCACATTTCACCAACAAAAAATGGTAATTTCAGTACCGGCATCGTTTCATTGCATTTTGCACAACTGCTGACTGTACAGCTACAAAATCTATTATTATGAATAATTATACTGCAGCTGTATGAAAATGAGCACTGCTAGATAATGCCTGCATCAAAAATATATTTTAAAATTTGCAAATTTATAGCCTTACAATTATTTCATTTAGTGAAACAACAAATTAAACAAAGTTGTTTCAGGTGGGTTAAAGTGAATTGACCCTACAAAACCCATAGTTTTCAGTTGTGTTTGCCTACTGTGCTATACATACAAACAATACAAATCAATAAAACTTATGTAATATGCAGTAATTCACCGACCTCACGAGGTGTTGCTCTTTTCGGATCTACCTGTCGCTCATCAATTATATGAGGTAGCTCACTCAGTGCCCTGTTGACCATTTCAATGCTGCTGAAGGTTACGAAACCAAACCCCCTTGACCTGTTGCGGTAGCAATGCAACATAAATCACAACAGCGATGTGTAGCATCAATATACCATAAATGGCAGTGACTCGATAACAAACCAACAACAATACGAACACATGATGACCATGGCACAGTTTTGTGAGTACGTTAAAATTCCAATGTCAAGCAACAAGCAAGCATAGCAATGTCTTGGTTGTAATGCAGCAACTACAGAATCATGCCCAGATCTAAACACATACAGGGTAGGCCAAAAAAAACCGGACCTGTTTGAGCATTGATAACTCAGCGGTGGTTAGTGGTAGAAAGACATCTGATACGTCAAAAGTTTCAGAATGATGTAAAGAATAAATGACAAATTTGCATAGTGAAGCATTTAAATATTCTTTGCCTAATTTACATAAATATTTGTCACCCCCGAAATTCTGCCAAATTTGACTGTAAAACATGGATTGAACAAGGATATTTGAGCTTTAATAACTCAGCGATGTTTATTGATGGAAAGGCATGTAATATGCCAAAAGTTTCGAAATTGTGTACAGAAGAAGTGTACAACTTGCATGTCTCAGCATTTAAATATTCTTTTCCTGATTTACACGAATCTGTCCTACCCCTAAAATTATGCTAAATTGGCAGTAACGTGTGAATTTAAGTTGATTTTCATTCAGCATGCAGTGAAATATCAACAATCATTAACACATACGTTGAGTTTAGATGAAATTCGACATAGGCAGTTGCCCAGCTTTTGCATTTATAACTGTCATCAGTGCTTTTAGGCAGCTGATGTATCGCTGTAGTCAATGTGTTCAGGATCAGCTCAGCCCAGCATTCGATTAGTACACGTTTTAGCTGGTCAGTTACTCAAATTTTGTGGCCATGCTATCTGTTACAATGCCCCCACATTGAATAATTCACAGAATTTAAATCTGGACTTTTTGGCAGCGAGTTTTTGAGTTCAGTGGACTCGGGCACGTGGGAGTGCAGGCAAATGCCTAATTTCAGGGGGTAATAACAATTTATGCAAATTAGGAGAAGAATATTCAAATGCTTCAATATGCAAATTTGTCGTTTATTCTTTACAGCATTCTGAAACTTTTGACGTATCACACGTTTTTCTACCGCTTACCATCGCTGAGTTATCACCGCTCAAACAGGTCCGGTTTTTTTGGCCCACCCTGTATATTGTAATACCGGACATCACTTTATTTTGTCAAACAAGGCAGAAATCTAGAACATAAAAAGAATACAGGCTATTTTTGTTTAACTGACCCAGTTTTTGGAATTACTTAAGGTTAGGCCAGTCATCAACAGCAAACTCAGTAAACTGCCAGGATTTCTTGTGCCAATACTTAATAGAAACAAAACAAAAAAAAATAACTGAACATAATCTGCATAATCTGTGGTACTATGATGCACAACACCAGGTACTGTAATATCCTGTCACTGTACGTTTATCAATAACAAGACAGGTCATAGCAAAGCCAGATACTGAATTCATACATGAATCAACACCAAAAACGCATCACTAATATGCAATATTTCATCAAAATCAATGCAGAACTGACAATAAACAAAGTTAACTCATTCCTATCAATTTAGAGCATTAACCTCTTGGTTGCAGGATCACACATAACCACACTGTCTTCTACTTTGCCCCACCGTGAATAGAATGCTCTCAAGCCGTCATGAGTTGTTGCTGGATTCAAACCACCAATAAACAACTTGCACTGTTGTTCCATGTTTCCCTGCAACCCACCGAATGCAATCACGCTACAAGTAATTCACAACAATCAAAAACAATACAACAGAAGTATACATCACTACACACATAAACTTATATAGACTTACTCTCATTCCATGCGGCACGATCGCTGGCAGCAGTTGTCTTGATGCTCCAATCCATGCCCGTCATCTCCAAATCTTCTTTCAGTGTATCTTGCCATGTCCTTTTCGGTTTTCCAATTTTCCTCATACTATCTTCTGGTCTCCATTCTAAGGCTAGGCTAGCTAGTTTTGTTGGCAAAAGTCGAAGAATGTGTCTAATAAAATGTCTTCTTCTTGCTGCTACTATACTATATTGCTACAGTGCCATTTGCTCAGAAAGCTAATGTCAAATGAAATCATCATTAAGTCAGTAACTTGCAATTTTTGCAAATCAAGTTGCTCAATGAAATTTGCAAGAATAGCAGAGATATCAGTGTGTTACTTTAATACTTTTACATGCAAACTTCAAAATTCAAAGCAGCATTTAAATATGAAACATAAAAATGTTCTAAGAGCAATCTAGTACAAAAAAAAGTTGAAACGAATACTTAGAAGAATTATATAGCAAAAAAACAAAAAAAATAGCGTAAATTCTAGGATGAGATTGGCGATCTCAACGTAGTCATATTGCTAGTTTGAGATTGGCTGTTCCATCAGCTGTCATCACCCCTCCAGCGTAATAGCGTTAGGGCACATGCACAGTGTGCGATGACCGTCAACACTTTGTCAACGAAGGTCATTACTGTTGAATGTTCAAAGCCCTAACTAGCCTATAAATGTTGCAAGGCATGCAATCTACTATCTTCTTTATTTCACTTTAGGAAGGCCTACTGAAAAATTAGTGATCGAAGCATGATAATAGCCTAGATAGACATACTGAGATCACAGATCTTATTCTAGAAGTCCTAGCCAGCATGAGATCTTACACAGGGAATGTTGATCTGGATTCTAAAACTAGTTACAAATATCCTGCAATGCGACAGTAATCCCATCAGCGTCATTTTCTAGCATGAGATGGTGATCTCATTGTAGAATCATTTCTACATGAGATCGCCGATCTTACCATAATGATAGGCATAGCCTAAAGTATTCACATTTTATATCAAAATTATCAGCTAGCACGAGATATTACACAGTGATTAATGATCTGGTTCTACACAGCTCCTGAAATTCCGTGATGATGCCATCTAAGCATTATTTTCTAGAATGAGATTGGCAATCTCATACTGTAGAATAATTTCTACAATGAGATCACCGATCTCATTCTAGAACTCTTGCCTAGCGTGAGATCATACAGAGAAAGTAGGCGTTATTTTCAATCCGGGCCGGACTGACACCAGATTTTATTTTCAGTGCGGACTCAGACTGCACTTTTAACAATGCCATTAGCCAAGGACCCTGGACTTAGTGGGAGGTGAAGCTGACCGCTGCTAGTCAGCGTGTTTATACAAAAGTGGGCCTAGCACTTGCAGCCGGACACTGACCACTGCTATACTACTAGCCTAGCGGACTGGCCGTGGTCAATGTCCTGGCTGCAGGGTCAGTCCCAGGCTCTCAGCTCCCAGCTGCTGCAACCACGGTTTGCACTTACCTAAAGGATACTAGTTGCAGTCGAGTGCAGAGTTTACTGTCATTTGTGTCAAACAATTGCGTTTCTGTATATTCTATAGATGTGATAGTCAGTGTATCGACTAAGTCGTGTCAGTGTAGTAAAGATGAACTGTTTGTGGCATGCGTAGCGTGGCAAAAATGCCGCAGTTTGTAGAAGTGTCATTTGCGTTTGGACCTCCCGCTAATCCAAAGCTCCTTGCATTAGCGAATCCAGTTCTTGTCCACTACACTTACGGCAATCACTTGAATCACTGAAACGTTTCACAAATAACTTTTGCATAGCCTATATACCCACGGTAGCCGACGCTCGTTTAGTCGTCCTACCTGGGCTACTGGTGGCAGGTGTGATGCTGCAGCGCAAGTATGGTGATAGATCCAGCTGATGCGCTGTTGTCTCGGTTAGTCAAACTGCTGTCATTTTCATTGTTATTTTCATTGTCATCTTCCAGTTGTTGCTTGTAGCTCAACATTAAACTTGCGTTCAAACAATTCTGCAGTAACATAAAAATTAGATGGCACAACTAAGTCGGAAACTTGCTGGTTCGTAGCGTTGCACCAGCCGCCCGGCAGATAGCCTATAGCTACTCGGACTGATAATAAAATCTGATGTCAGTCCGGCCCAGACTGAAAATAATTTTTTCGTACAGAGAGTGTCATCCAGTGGCAGAACAGCTAAGCTGACCAATCACCGAACCCGATCTGTGGCGATCTCATCTGGTGCTTACGGCGAGATCGCCGATCTCATGCTAGCACTAACCAAAAATTAATGGAAGCGGCTCTGTACGCAGCATTTGCCTAGATGAAGTTAGTAACTCACCGGCGTCGGGGGTGCCGCGCCACTACTATACATTAACGAAGCCGCCATCTTAAGCATGTGTTGTTCCATGACAAAACTTGTGTGTTAAACAATATAGCCTAATACATAACTTCCCCGTGTACCGCAAATGCAGTTTTATTTATGAAGAAATCTCGAGTGGCGGGAATTCCACCGCGTTATGTGTCGTTTATTTGCTGGAGTGGCGGAAGCCGGAAATCAAGTAGGCCTATGTGTCTGTTGAGGCGCTCCATAAATAGCGCTATTGAAGCAACTGTGACGATAGCCCTTACGCAGTCTATTGGTAGCGTGCACATCTTTTGCGCGAATGTATTCGTATTCTGCAGCTTATTCAGTTCTAAAGCAATTTAGGTGAATGGTTTTAGTGCGATTTGTTCCGGTGATGTACTAAATTGGTTGTTTCCAATATGAATAATTATAGCGGTAAATATATATAGAACGTCTATGAACCATGCCAGGACGTTATAACATATTTATATCAGTCTTATTCAGTATTATATTGGAGTATAACTCAAGCGAAAGTTGTTTTTTGTACGACTTTTAACTTTAACAGCTTGCGTGCAACATGTGGCGCCAAGTTGCGAGTGGTCATCAGTTATGGCGGTAGGGCGGGCCGACAGAGACTACAATTTTGTCTATATTATCGTGTAGGGTTCAGTGATTACCATTAGGGTTAGGGATGGGGTTAGTATTTAGGGTTAGTGTTAGGTTTAGGGTTTGGATTAGGGTTCGCGTTTTAGAAAGATTGTGTCAACAATAGTAGTTACTGTTCAGTATGGCTTAGATATTGAGATTGGTGCAGGCAGATAACAAAACTTGCCAAGCGGCTATCCAATGATAGTCGCTAGCTTGAGGAGCTGCTTGGCCGGACTGCCGACCCGTGAGGCTATGGCCGAGGTCGGGCAGTGGGTCCGGTGCCGTCGTCTCCGTGCCGACGTCGCCATCGGCACGGATACGGTGACATCGGACACGGACGGCCTTGGTTGGTATTTCGGCCGCTGCAGCATTTTTTTCTGCAGGGCGGAAATTCCGCCACTCAAGCAAATAAACGGCACTTATCGCGGCGGATTTTCCGCCACTTTAACTGTAGCATCGTGCTTTATTTATACAGACGAACATAGATTTCAACCAACCAAAAGTTTACAGACTGAGAATTACATAGGGGTGCGAAGTTGTAACTAGAGATGGCCCAATTTTAATTTGGATACGATATCGACATCCCTAGGTGATAAATATATATCGTGTCCAAAACTGTGCAGTGCTATTTTTTAATAGCTCCTTGATGCACTGGCCAATTTTAATATTTTTTACGCGTGAAAGCAGCTACTGCTTTCAGAGCGTCTTAGCCATCGCAATTCTGTCCGTCCGTCCGTCCGTCCGTCTGTCTGTCCGTCCGTCACACGGGTGGATCAGTCAAAAACGGTGCAAGATAGGATCACCAAATCTTCACCGTCGGCTGCCTGGAAGACTCTAGTTTTAAGAACCTTAAGGCTTTTCCATAAATTCGAAGGGGGTCACCTCGAACGAGAGCGCTAAATGAGAGGGTGTGGGCAAAATTTGCGATTTTTGGCCAATAAGTCGATGTATCCCAGTAACGGTGCGAGATAGGGCCTAGGTTACTATTAATTACTAATAGGAAGTCGTACACTGGCTCTCGATTGGCGCCGAATTCAATGATTTTGAATGACCTTGAACGCCAAAATATTGGGTTTTATGGATTTTTTAGCGATTTCGGGCTGCGACACAAGTCTGTAGGCCTATCATTCACAAGGTGGCGCCACGGTACTATCGTTACTGGTATGCAATCCAGATAAAGAATTTGGTATTTGTATATTAACTTAGCATGAACACCCCAATTTTCAGCTAAACTATTGAACCGGAACTGCTATAGGCTTTCGTGCATCTCGTGAGCATTAGCTCAAATTTCTTGATGGCATGCAACACCATGAGATGTAGTTTTGTCCACCTTACCTTGCAGAAATCATTTACGTAAATTTTTTTCATTTCATTATGTTGCATGCCAAAAATTATTACAAGAAGCCCAGCTGTCACTAGAATAACCGACCGTACTGACTGTCAATGACCTTCAAGGTCATCCAAGGTCGATGATTTTTATTTCATCTAAATAAAACTTACGCCACTTCCTATTAATGATTAATAGTAATCTTATCACCGTTTCCGAAATACGGCTACTTCCCAGATAACACGAACACGTCAATTAGACGTCTAATAGGCATCCGCCATGCGACATCCTTTAGGCGTCTAATAGATGATCTAATGCTCATCAAGGTTGTGTCTATTTGACGTCTACTGTTGATGTCAAGTTGACGCCGAATAGACGTCTATTAGCCCTCTATTTTTTGACGTCAACTTGACATTAAATAGACCTCAAATAGACGTCGAAAAAAAATGTCGAATAGATGTAATCTTGATGAGCTTTAGATTATCTAAATCTAATAGACGTCTAAATGACATCGCATTATATAGGCTTAACTGACGTCAAAATAAAGGTCAAATAGATGTATAGAAAATATGCTGTTTGGCGTCTTTTATAGGTCTATGCTATATTTATATGCTATGCTATATATGAAACTTTCCATTGAAAATTGCGGCCAACCCGATGCAGACGGAGACATGGTTATTATTGACAGCCTATAGGAAGTTACCACCGCCCTATCCAATGGTACCGTCGCCGAACCCCTACGACTCACCGTTTAGCCACAATGCATCAGTGACAAACGGACGGACGGACGTACGACAACCATGCCGATAGCTCGACCGTTACCTAGGCTACATGTAAGTACGGTCAGCTAAAAATCGCGCAATGTTTTGCAGAATTGTTTAAAAATTAATAACACTGCACGTATGGTACGGTTTTTTGGAACTTTCTCTTTTCACCATGCATTTAACCTTTTACTTTTCTTTTCTTTTAAAAAGTGTTAACATCGTTTTGGCAAAATTAGGGGCCATATGCGCGAACGTGCGAAATTCTACCAGACTTAAATTTAATATCTTAGCCTTTTCTGTTATACGACAAACGACGTGATCCTTATAGCTCGCGTTATTCTATCTATCAAAGTACGTCCGACGTCTTACACGGTAGATTACACACGCCAGCACAAACATGCATCTGCGTGATCGATTCGATAATTAGTGCCGCAAATCCCATGCCAAAGAGATCCACGTTCGGATATTAAGTGTTCTGGTCGAAATCTGATTTTTTACGGTTCAAGACATCGATTTGGGATAACACGAGAGCTCATGGACAGTACGTCTACAGGCCTATACGTTATAAATTAGCAGCACTCGTCGACTAAGTTACAACCGCTTTCTCTTAAATGTGATCGCAGCGAAATCAGAAAGCAAACTTTAGCTGCATACTGTTAATTAACTAAATTAACTTACATATGATTGCAGAAGTGAATATGAGAAAACAACGTAAGCGGCCAGTGGCGGATCCAAGGGGGACGTGCGGCCGCCCCCTTGAGCCCCAATGCATAAGTAAACATTTTATATGCTCTGCTAAACTGCTAATTAAAAAGTTCGTGTATCAAGAAAATTATTAAAATAATTGCCTCCAGATGTTATATTTTAAGGCTAAAATGTACCAAATTCGATTTCGGCCGGGGCTCCACCTCAGACCCCGCTGGGGGAGCCCCTAGCTGGATTCAATGGGTCCTACTTCCTCGTCTGGCAGAAGCGGAACCGCTTAACGGATTTGGACTTCGCTGATGACATAGCGATAGTGGCGGAGGAAGAGAATGTATGCCAATGACTACCAAGCTCGAGGAATAAAGTGCACAAGTTGGACTGAATATAAGTCGGAAAAAACGAAGGCCATGGGAACACCCAGCGCTCATTACCACAGCCAATATAGCCGTTGCACAAGGGAACATAGAATATATAAAGAGATTCACCTACCTGGAAAGTGTAATATCTAGCGATGGAGATGTTGAAGCAGATATCAACACTCGACTGGCAAACGCAGCAGCAGTCTTCCGAAGACTTGACAACGCGTGGCGATCCAGCTCGCTTAGCCTCAAGATTAAACTGGACCTTTACACCTCCTTCATTGTCTCCGCAGCCATATACGCCAGTGAGACTTGGAAGAGTACAGCTAAAATATGCCAGCAGCTGGACGTCTTTCACCAGCGCAACTTATGGAAGATTTTGGGCATTACATGGAAGAACCACGTGACTAACATGGAGGTGCTAAGCCGGACTGGGCAGCGAAGATTACAGGACATTGTAGCAGAGAGGCGACTTCGGATGGCAGGCCATATCATCAGGATGCCACTTGGACGACCAGCCAATCACGCCATGTCATGGACCCCTCGAGCTAGTGGCAGACGACGTCGTCCAACGAACACTTGGCGGTCTACATTTAAAGAAAACCTGGTGGACCGAGGAGTCGTTTGGAACAGCGTCCGGGCTGTGGCTACAAACAGAAGCAGATGGCGAACTATTGCTGCCCATTGTCCTGTCAAGGACCGGAGGATCTAAGTGCTAAGTAACAAGATTACAACGTTATCATCACGATAGTTCTACAAATTCTGATTAAAGTGCACTCTAATACGTGTGTGTGCAGGCAAATCTCTGGCGTATAACAAGCAAGAACGAAGAAGGTCACCGTGAGAATCAGTGTGACAATGGTCAGTAGATTATATTTAGGCACACGGAGAGGCCTATAAGCCCCGCCCACTGTTTTGGCCTGTAGCCTGGTCAGTGGGCGGGGCTTATGGGCCTCTCCGTGTGCCTAATTATAATCTAGGGCTATGATAG